>Ga0207671_10001585_pt1 | contig 25841 bp, 24 predicted proteins | sample KBSC24metaG_FD_184352 | JGI IMG/M metagenome (GOLD analysis project Ga0207671, IMG submission 184352) | Corn rhizosphere microbial communities from Kellogg Biological Station, Michigan, USA - KBS C2-4 metaG (SPAdes) (version 2) | ecosystem: Host-associated > Plants > Roots > Rhizosphere > Soil... | reverse complement strand
CGACGACGTCGGCCACTGTCAACGATTTCTAGCCGACCGGCAGACTGACGGTGAGTATAGATGTCCATACCAACAGTCAGCTACTTTTCCGCACACTTCTCAAGGCGGCCCTGGCCGGATGCGTACGGAGTATGCAGCGCACTGCCAAAACGAGGAACAAAGCCGCCTTCTGATATTTTCTGATAATTCGACGATCAAATCGTCTACGGCAATGCATGAGTACTTCCTAGCAAGGAAGATGGGTGGTTTTGAAAATTCCGATCAAACCGGGATCATAGACGCCATTATATTCGTCAAGGACCCACGTTTAGTACTGGATGAGCCCAACAGCTATTGGTTTAAGTTTCTCGTAAAAGGCCGTGTTTCAAAGGATGCCAAAGATAAACTTACTCAAGTTGTTTTAAATCTACATAATAGGATTGCTCACTACAGTGACTATTTAGCCGCCGTTAGGAACGCGCGGGTCGGTTCGTTTCGCGTGCTCCTCGTATAGGCAAGGGAACGGCAGCCTTCATCCTGCCCATTATTAGAGCCAGATGCAGCCGATGGTCGCGACGAAAGTCTATCTGTCGACGACCGCGTCGGGATGTCCTGCCGCGAGCGCATTCATATAGGCAAGGCAGAGATCACGGGAGCGAAAACTCCCCCATTTTGTGCCCTCTTCCCGCTCCACGATGGGGAAGGTCGAATAAATGTAGCGGACGTCGCTGCGGTTATTGATGCCGTAGAGATGAAAATACATTGCATCCAGTTTGGCTCGTAGGTGCAGGCGACGTTCTTCGTCCCACATAAACGGGGTTTTAACTTTGCCGTCAGCCTCTACGTAACCCATATTGTGGGCAAAAGCCGCCATATCGTGTGCGGTGTAGGTTAGTTCCAGAACGATATCCTGCGCAATAGATGCTGCGGATTTCTCGCCGAAGTTGTTTTTTCTATAGTCTTCTGGTGGGACGACTGGAAGCTGCTCAATGATATACCAACTTGCATGATTACTAAGTATTTTGGTGCGTGCGACGAAATCTAATGGAATCGAATTAAGGTTTGCCAGCAGAAGAGACTGTGCCTCCGCGCGTTCTCGTGATTCCTCAAGCTGCACCTGAATCAGTGGAAGGGTATGTCCGGCTCCACAAGGTGGGATCATGCAAGCGATGATTGAGCGGGCGTTGGTCGTAGACGTAACATCTTTCAGCGCAAGCTCAGTTCGGAGCGGTCGATCTTCGAGAATGAAGTATCGGGGCTCCGGCCGGAACTTTGGATTTTGATGCTCTTCATCAGAAGTCTGAAGGCCTTGGCCCGAGCGGTGCACATTTGCCGATACCGTCACAATGCTGGACGCGCGATGATCGAAGGCTTGCACCATCTTTCCCTCGTAGAGGGGAGCCCAGGTCCCAGCTGCGTTGCGAAAGTGCTTGTCGGAAACTGGGAATGCGCCTTCCTTCTCTTCCAATTCGGTCCGGGTACGAAACAGGTCACTATCGTTCGCCATATCGAACATACGTAAGTAGCGCACCGGCCAAGTTCGCACTGCTTCAGCCCCAGTCTTATCAATGAGGATCGGCATACGCTCGTAGATGATAGTCGAAAGCTCTTTGTCGCGGCCAGCGCGATAGACCGGCGCAGTTTGGGTATTTGGGTTCACATGAGCAAAATGCTCGGCACCCATTGCGAATGTAACACCGTCTGAATCGAGATCAGCGACATCTCGAACAAATGTCGCGAACCTACACTCGCTAAATTTGACGGCCGAGGGTGAGAACACAAGAGCGCTAAACTTGAAACGATAGTAAACGTCTGGAAAAAAGAGTCGACCGTCGGCTCGCTTGTTGAAGAAGTCGTAAACGCACTTGACGTTGCCGTTTTCGATCAACTCAGAGAAGAAGCGTTGTGAACTCGTCTCAGTCGCGATCCCTGAAGGCACAAGTAGACCTACCATGCCATCCGCCTTACAGAGACGCTTTGCTCGCTCTATGAAAAGTGAGTTGATATTAGTATCGCCGCCAGAAAGCAGCGGATAGTCTCCTGCTTCTCGTGCCATGCGGCTGGCGGCTTCCGCTCGACGACTAGCCTTCTCAAAATCTCTCGCCAATGGAGCATCTTCCTCCACCAACTCCGCAATGAGAGACTTTCTGTCCGAAGCCCGTTGTGCCATCGCTATTCTAGGTTCTCGGGCGGCAAACCACTCGACCTGTTGGAGCTTCAGGCGATCCCAAGGCGGATTGCCAACGATGGCATCGAACCCTCCAGTCAAGCCTTCTCCTTGCCAATCAGACCATATTCCTGGGAACGCCACCTGCCAGTGGAGAAAGCGCTCCTCATCAATTAATTCTTTTGCCTGTTCGAAAATCTCGGCAAAGCGAGCGGTGTCACGGGCAGCCCGAAGGCGCTCTTGTCCCAATAGGACACGAACTGGGTCGCCAAAGTCGCCGTCAAAGAAGTTTTGAATGAGCGCGATGTTGTCGCGTCCGCGTAAATTGAGCCAATCAAGCGCATGTATGAACGATAGTAGCGCATTGAGTGGACCGGTCATTTCCGTGATCTGGTCGAAAATTTGCGATGACTTTTCTGCCTCGGCAATCTCAGCGTCGGTTAGCCCTTCGACGATCTGCATTTGCGCGGCCGATTGCACGGCAGCACGGATGGGTTTGTGCAGTAGCAATGGGGAACCGTACCGCTGGACCTTCTCGATCCCATCCCTGACCCATGAACCGAACAAGCTGTCACCAGTACGGAGGTGATGGTCTAGGAAGCTCAATGGTGCCCCAACTGTGAAGGTGTGCAGCCAAAGTGATACCTTAGCAAGTTCCACAGCCATGGGATTCTTGTCCACGCCGTATACACACCGTTTCAGCACCATACGGCGAATTATATGGCGATCATCAAGTTGATCTTCATTGATAGCCCAGCCCCGTGCTTCAGCATTGCTAAAGATCGTATTGCGGACGGTTTCGATCTTTTCCGCCAGCGGCGATACGTAGTCACCCCATTCAACAGATGCCCCAGCTTCTGCCATGGCCTCGATGATGTGATCCGCGAGCTTGTCCACGAGGCTGACAGGAAAGTGACCAGAGCCCATTGCGGGATCGCAAATCTTTAATTCAAGAAGTCGCATGGCAGGATCGACGCGGGTGAGAGAACCGATCCGCCTGTTGGCGGGAGGCAATTGCTCTAGTTCGTGCAACCTTTCACGGAATGTCTGCTTAGTGCGCTCGATGAGTGGATAGAGCGTTTCGTCAATGACACGGGACACCAGATCGTCAGGTGTATAGTAACTGCCTGAACCTTTGCGTGCGAAGATGTTCGGACGGACACGAACTTCCCCGTCCTCGCGTACAATCTCGTGCTCAAGAAGCCGTTCGTAAATAGAGCCCAACTGTTGGACGCTGAGGTCTCGGTAATTGATGTATCGACGTTGGCCGTCCACTTGCATGAACGAAAGGGTATCGACAACTGAAGCTATCAGGGCGTCGCCGAGCCTAATCCGATCAAGCAGCGGCGTTCCATCTTTACTGAACAGGCCACCATTATAGGGCGGCAAGCCTACGCTCACGTCACCGCCATCGATTGCGCGGCATAGATCATCGATGACACTCCAGTAGCGAGCTGCCGTTGCCGAAAATACATCTCCGGCATCTTTACGCCGTCGAACGTCGAGACGGACACGGTCGCGCAGACTGTAATTGTCATATCGATTGTCTCGTAGCGGCAACAGGTCGCGATCCTCAGCGTAGAGGATAAAAAGCAATCTGTAGAGCAAGACTAGCGCAGCATCACGAACCTCATGTAATTCAGCATCTTCTGCAAGTTGCGCAATGCCTTGTGCGAGTTGAGGAAACACAGTTCCGAATACAAGGTCGGAAAGGTTTTGTGCGACACGCTCCTCGTAAAAGCGGCCCTCGTCCAATGCACGCTGATGGAAGGTGCGATGATCCGGTCCCGGCACAAATGCCTCTCGCCGGAACATGACTAGGAACACTGTTAGCCAATGTGCCTGCTCATCAGCTGTCAGCGCAAACGGTCCCTCATTAAAACCAGGCACGCCAAGAACTGCGGCAAGGTCTATTTCGAAGAATTGCTCCGAAACTGACCGTGCGCCGGAATAATAAAGTCGCCAGCGGTGACCATTTGTCAGGATACCCCAGCGAAGGCTACCGTTTGTCAGATCATCTACTCGGCGAAGATATCGCAACATCTGGGTAGAGGGAGCTATTATCTCATTGCGTTGCTCCGACCGCCGATCCAAAGGGCGGCCCCACCGCTTGCTCTCCACAATGGCCGCGCCAAACTCATACCTTCGCCACTCCTCGGGATGACGGACAGCCCGGTCCTTAGTGGCAGCGTCGATATACAGAATGCCGTCTGGGACGTCTTGGCGTCCATGAGTTGTCAGGTTCTGCTGACGCAAATGTTCCGACCAGCCGAGGCCCGCCAAGACGCGCCAGATCAAATCATCCTCTGTCTGAGTCTCGTTCGGGGTTTGGGTCGTCGGAAAGCGATCAAATACGACTTGAAGGTCGCGCCGAAAAGAGACGATCTGGCCCTGAGCGATGGCAACCCAATCGGGGTCGAAAGCTATGGATGTCTCGACAAAGTCATTCGAAAAGAGGCTTCCCTGATATGCGCTCGACGCCAAAAGTGACCCTCCAAACCAAGCTCTGTAAGCAGCCGTTGATAGCTCAAACGAAGAGACGCGGAAACCCAAAAGCCTTATTCACTTGTGGAGTAGTCCGCTGAGTCGTTGTCGCACGCGCATAGAGCGGATGTTTAACAGACTTAAACAGTTTCGGCGCATCGCAACCCGCTATGACAAGACCCGAAAATCATTCGCAGCCTTCCTTAGCTCTAGCAGCAAAGTTTTTGCAGATTTCGGTACAGGTTTTCGAGCCACGTTAGGAGGTTTAGCCGTCTGCAGGATCGGTGATGGAAGCAATCCGAAATACCGCGATTGCCGCAGCAAGTATCAGCAAGAACGAATAGACGAGCAGCAGGTGGCCGATAAATGACCCCGTTAGCATTGCTGCTCGGAATACATCCATAGTATATCCATACTTCGATGAAGTGTATTTAAAAATGTCAAATACAAATGTTCCATCAAATAAAAATGACCAAACCAAACATAGGGTTTGTACGAATATAAAATGAAAAAACGTCGCGTTAATTTCTTCTAGATAGTTTGTTCCTTTTGGGTTTTTAACGGCTTTCAATGCTCTCTTCAGTCGACCGGTCATGACGCTGAAAAGGATGGTGTAGGAGCCGAGGCTGAAGCCCAGCAAGCTCGGTATCATGTCGAACGAACGGGAGACCCATTTTGGGTCAATCCAGTTCGGATAGTTTAATGCCGTCACTACCAATGAAAATATAAAAATCGGCGAGCAGAATACCGCAGTCCATCCGCCGTAGCCTTTGAAGTAACGCCGAATGCTCTTCCAGAAAGCAACGAATTGGGTGAACGTAGCCAGTTTCACTACCCTTGGTTGGCCACAATGCGGCGGAACGCTTCCCTCTCTGATATCTCATCCGGGTCATAAGTGTCTTGCAGTATTTTCGGGAATTCTTCGGTAGAACGGGTGACGGCCCCGGTTTCATCGCGTCCCTTGACTTGGACGCTACCATTCTCCAGGGCAGCACTGCTGACGGTTCTGATCTCTGTGTTGGGTACAATAGACTGACCCGGCTCGGCGTCGTAAGTCAGGACCAATTTTTGGGTGTGAGTCTCTGCCAAATGCGCCTCGATCTGCGCTTCGAAATCATCTGCAAAAATATCGGAATTAGGCTTTAGCAGAGTGATTTTTATTTCATTTATCTTCTTCAGATTGAAGAGAGCGTCCAAGCCCGCAGTGCTTTGCACTATTGATATTTTGGCTGAGTTGTATTTAGTGAGAATTTCGAGATTGTCTGCAATCTTTCTGAAAAATCGCAAGATTGAATTTGAAGTTAACTGCTTACCCTTTGAGTATTGCTGTACGTAAATCTTGTGCTCTTTCGTGTCGAACACGAAATAGAAGGTCGCTGCGTTTGGATAAAGATTATCTGGTATGTTGATTTCGGAAACCTGATTTTCTGTGGCCTCCTGCAGATTGGCGGCGTCGAACCAACCACCGTCAGTCTCAATTCGCGTAAAGGTCGTTATGATGCCCGATACTTCATTGCTACCTTCGCTCGATCTGTCGAGCATTGAGATCATAGCGTATCTGTCACCATGAACATTGATGGGCTGTTTTAGCTTGTAGACGTCATTAATGAAGTTTGAATATATTTCCGGTGAGTGCGGATGCAGTCTTATGTTGATGATGCCAACCGATACTTTAATTCTGCGTGCCATGATGTTTCCCCCGCACCTATATTGTATTTCTACCCTGGGTCGTTGGGGATTGATAATGCTGCCATCGTTTGATCCACAACTATATTGCCGATACCGGGAGCCAGAAATTTTTTCGGTGTGTATTTGCGTTCCTTGGTCAAGCCGTTTCCCTATGGGGTGTTGCATACTTGGCGGCATCAAATTATGCCTGCGCACCATATACGATTTTTCCGATTCAGCTCTAACTAGGGCAGGGGTGTAAGTTCGGGCCATAGGGGGTGTCCGTAAAGGCATACCCTCGCGGACATTCGCACCAGCGGCGCGAAACGTGTCAGAAAAGGTTACTTCTCGCATCGGACACTTGAGAATCCGGGCATGACCTAAACGGACAGTTCGGAGGCATCATGTCCACTATTCTCGAAGTTCGCGTTTGGCACACGTTCGGGACGTGGGGGTCGAGTGTTCGAATCACTCCACTCCGACCAGCCTTAACGTCTTGTTTTCCCGAAACAAAATCAGTATCGCTAATATAAAAAGCAATTTTGCCGCCACCGTTTTCGCCACCGATACGATGCGGTCCTAGCAACATTGTCATTGCTATTCGTTTTCCCGACAGCGCGATCCGCTATTTAAAATTGTCACTTACCTGTGCGTGGAATCTCAATGGATGCTCGACTACGTTCATCTGCCGCATTGGAAAGGGAAGAAGTATTGGAAGACGAATTTTATATTATTGAAGAAATTGACAATAAGGGCGTTCCGACAGGCCGATGGTTCGTCTGCGATAGTCACGGGAATCGTATCAACGGCCCATTGGAAAAAAAGACCGCGCTTGGGTTGGCCGAAGCGTTGAATAAATGGTGGAAACGCCGTTTCCAACCACCCCCTCTTGAACCAGAGTCGGATGGTCCCACGCCTACCCCAAAGGTGCCAGGTATATAAGTTCGTCTGTTTGTAACTTGCGATCCTCCGAGCGAATATTGCGCCTGTCGCAAGGAGGATCGCCATGAAGCCGAGCACAGCCGTACAAATCCGCAAGGAAGAGTCTCGCAAACGCCGCCGTGCGGCCGAGCGCTGGCAGCGCTACATCCAAGACCTACGCCGCCGTCAAATGCAAGCAGAGCGCGACCGCCTCCGTCGATGGCTGATTGCCTTGCTTTTGACGTTGCTCGAATCCAAGCCGATGCAGGCGTTTTTCCCTGTTCATTTTGTCGCGGCGGACCCGCCCGAGCAAAAACGACAGCCAAAACCGCCAAGGAAATCTGATGAAAAGAGCGAGACTGTCGACACGAGAACTGACGACGAGCGCCGTTATCTTTACGACTACGCCACGAGGCGCGGAGAAGAGCATTTAGAAGTGTACGATGGTCTGACATACGCCGATATCGTTGCGTACAACCGCGTTCATCGTCCATGGCTTTTTCCGAAATTCGTCCCAATTCCCGGCATGCCAAAGCGCTACGCCGACGAGCCAGCGCATGTCTGGACCTTGCTGTTTGAAATGCAGTATCCGCACGCTCGGGATGAGGCGATTGCGGCTCTGAAGCTTATCGTTGACCCGTCATCGCATGACTGGATCAGCGCGTGCGCGAAAGGCGCGGGAGACCTCACTTGGAAAGATTTGAGGAAGTGCTGGAGCCGAACACCGGATGCCACGCTTTATGAATTTCCAAGATACGCGGAAAGATGGCGCGAAGACCTGCGCCGGGAGGCCGAGGAAAAGAAACGTGAAGTTAAGGAAGCACCGGATAGTGGACCGAGGTCACCCGGCCTAGACTAAGGAATTCTGGAAATATTAATTTGGTGATTCCAAGGAAATGTTTAAGTATTAATATCGCTATGTTTGAGTATATCTTTTAATGCACATTTCCTTGTCAAATTAAAATCATTAATATTGGTGTCAATTCTATTGAATTGATTTGTTTTTTACGGTGTGCATCTCTTTCGTCCGTCGATTTACGACGTCGAAACGAAAAAAGGAGTTAGAGATGACCACAAATACTCAAGACACAACAAGACTCGGCGGTATCACGATAATCGAGCCGCTCTTTTGCGCGACATCATCAGTGATCATCGAAGATTGGCTGGGCGACGAGATTGGGACGAACACTGAACATTGGGAGGCTGAAGCTTACACGTTGTTAAGAGCAAGGCCTCAAATCGAATCTATGTTCAGCGTTCGCGCATACCACCTAACCGTAGCGACGGTGGAGATCATGTGCATGGAAACAGACAACGAAAATGATAGGTTCGTATGGTTGATCGAAGACGACAATACACGCGACGAGATCGGCAGAGGTTACACGGTAGACATGCTATCCGCACAGCGCGATTGCGAGCGCATGATGCACGAGATCGCGGCAATGGACCGCGCGTAGCGCATAAAAAGGAGGGCAATTTAGTTCGTCCTCCTTTTCACGCTTGGCGGGTAGCCAGTCCGTCAGGCTATTGTACGATGATCGTAACTGGAATTGTTTGAGATCGACCGGAGCTATCTGAGATAGCGACTGAAAAAAGATATTGACCAGCGGCAGGAATGCGACCGCTGATCATGCCGGTCGACAGATCAAGCATTAGCGTCGCGGGCAGATCGGGACTGGCAAACGTGTATCCCGTTTTCGGGTGGCCGGAAGGCCAACTTGGAGAGATAAACAAACTGGTACCTGGCCGGACCTTTGTCACCCCGTACGAAACTCCAAGATCAAATGGCTCATTTGGATCGGGAGTTTCCAGTTCAGGCGGCGGTTGAACGAAAGTAAGTGTCCCTGTTATCAGGGACCGCCATATGATTTCGCCAGCAAATGCGGGCGACGTAACGATAAGGGCGGCAACGGCGGCGGGAAGCAGACGCATTGGGCGATTTCCAGATGGACACACGGAGATTGCCGCACGTCATCAAGCAAGCGACAAACCTATCTTGGTCTCTTGCGCCGATGAGAAAGCCGGGTTTCAATAGTTATCGGCGAACCCGTCCCCGGTAGTAGCCGACCCTCTACCTATTGTCTTTTTTCGCTGACGGCCGGAGTGTCATTCTCATTCCCGGTGCCGCCGCTGCCAATTCCTGTCGCCTTTCAGGCGGCACAAGAGCCCATGCGCGATCCCTCTCAATTTGCATTCTTACAGCCGCATCCCGAGCCCGTTCGGCATCCTGTACGGCTTCGTGAACTTTCCTTTCAGCCTCTCGACGGCGCTTTTCTTCATCGTTCAACCGGGCCTGCACCATCTTTGCAAATGCCTGCACGCGGGCGATCTCAGCGGCAAACTCTTCTCTGATTTTGGTTGCCAGCTTCGACTCGCCGAGAGCGTCCCACATCGCACGCAGCTTGCCGGACACACCAGAATATCTTTCCGCACGAGAAGCCGCCTCCGTGGCCTCTTCCTGCGCTTTCCGAGCCTGTTGCTCCGCATGTAGGGCAGCTTGCGCCGCCCTGGCTGCTGCTTCGCGTTTCTGCGCGGCGTCAGTGCGGATCGCAGCGGCTTCAGATTTCGTTTTCTCTATGAAGGCCTCGCCGCTGGACTTGACTTGCCGCGCCCGTTCGACCGTCTGTTGCAGAGCCTTGGCCTGTACCTGTTCGCGCTGCCATTCTTCGCGGGAAAGGCGGCGGCGCTGGGGTCCCAACCTCGTCAGGCCACAGGGCACGGCAACGGCTTCGTGGTAGCTGTCCTGCCATTCCCGCATCGCTTTTTTATAGGCCGCGTCAGCACGTTTGCTGAGCGCCTTTACGTCCTCGTCTTCGATGGGACCGGCTGCCATAATTGCACGTTTTGCAGTTGTGCCAGGGTGATATTTGAGCGCTGACATTCCGGGTTCATCAATCGGCACAACGTAAGCGTGGATATGATAATGTGACTCGTCTTCGTGGCGGATGACCGATTTTAGATCGTCACCGTATTGGTCCTTGAGCCATTGGACCGTGCGCCGTTCCCATTCCTCGGCGTCTTTTCGCCTTTCTGGAACAGCGCCTATTTCGTCCATGGTGCAGGGATGCGATGCTACAACCGTATGCAGCGTCTTTTTATCTCGTGCGAGTTTTCGAACGTGACCGCCTTTAACGTTGATCGTTGCAGTCGAAGCCGCAGTATCGTGCATCTCCTGTACCTCCTCAATACCGACGCCGTAGACGACGACAGGCGGCAAGGGATTCGAAACATGGACGGATGCCTGCGGCTTTCTGGACGCTTCCGCAAAAATGAAATCGGTCGAACGGCCTTTGGCGTCAGCTTTGCGGCTGTAGGATTCAAGGTGAATGAATTGATAGCCCACTCTCTGATCTCCCTTCCTCTAAGAAAAGGGTTCAGCGCAGTTACGCAAATGACCAGAACAAAATTCACCGCTTGAATTTAAGAAAAGTGTAATGCACCGCGGTTAGACATTTTAGGTTGCATTCGATTGGGGATACAGATTTTGCCTAAGGATAATGATTTGGACTGGACGGACAATGAGCTGCGTTCAACCGTTCGAGCATATTTTCAAATGTTAGATTTGGAGCTTCGAGAAGAACCGTTCGTAAAGGCGGAATTCCGACGTCGGTTAATCGATCAGGAACTTCCTGCAAGGACGGAGGGAGCGGTCGAGTTCCGGATGCAAAACATCTCATCGGTGTTAGGGAAGCTACGGGAGCCATGGATCAAGGGCTACAAACCAGCCGAACATGTTGGTCCGAGTGTGGAGGAGCGCCTCCTGAGAATTATCCAGGAAGAGCGAACCAGGGGTCCCACCCAGAAACTTCTGCTGAAAGACATTTGCCCTAGCCTGGAGATGGTCCAAGGGGTCAAGGCTGTGTTCGGCCCCATATCTTCATATGTTCTCTCTTTCGCTGGCCGGGGCGAGCCAAATTCATCGAGCTTCGATTATCAGGCTGCAAATGCAGCACAAGCCGCTGTTGAGCGGCCATTCATCATTGCCATCGGAGGCGGAGATCAAGTTGCATCCGATGCTGACGGGTGCGTCGTCAGCATTGCGCGACTGGGAACGGTATTTGGTCCCACCCGCCTACTTCTCCAAGACGAGGAGGAAATCAAACGTCTCGCTCGCTGGCCGGTATCGGTCAATCTCCTGGAGGTTTGGCACTTTTATGGAAAGCCCCATCTGGTCCGTGACCTCCAGATGCCCGATAGAACGATCTTAGGCGGCTCTCAGGACGGCGTCATCCGCCCATCCGAGAAGATTTCGCTTTTATGGGAGACGTTACGAAATTGGCCGGTCACACTAGCCAACCTGCCGCCACCTGCAAACTTCTACGACAGCGGCAAGCCGCGACGAGTGGGGTCGAAACTTCCGTTTATTTCGGCAACGCAGAAGGAGGAAGGGGAGCGGGTCTGGAAATTCCAACAAGAGGCCGAGAGAGACTCTGGGTTACGCGCTGCTGCCAAGCGCAATAACTTCCATAGTCATGGAAATTACACCTGCGAGGCTTGTAAACTAACCAGCTCCGATAGCGCAATGTTCGATGCACATCACATCACTCCCTTATTTGTGGGGAAGAGGATCACCCGGGTCGAGCACCTCCTTATCCTATGTCCCACCTGCCATCGACGTGCGCACAGATCGCCGGACAGATTGAGGCCATACAGTTTGGTGGAGCTTCGGTCCTGGATTGATGCCGGTAGGAAATAACTGCCTTTGAGAAGATTTGGCGCTGACCCTCCTTGTAGATTGGCTACCGAGATAGATGAGCCTCCACCCGAACGGCTCCTGAGTGGTGTAGAATGGAGAGAATTTTTATGACGCTTACCACAGAGGAAGCAATTGGCCCGCTGTTTAAGATTGCGGAGAGAACGCCTTTCAACATCGCCCCGGAACGGGCGGAACGTCTTGCGGACGAGATTTTCAAAGACAAGGGCTGGCAACTTGGTACAGTGCACACGAAAGCCAATTTTTACGCCCGTCCTGAAGATGCGGCCGTCGATCTTTCGTTTGCGGGGATGGCCAGCCTATGGGCTCTCTCCTACGCAGCCTATCACGTCGTTGACATAGGATCGCGTGCGCAGCAAACGGCTATAGCAGACGTCGGGGCGACAGTTGACATTGGCAGAGAGTTTCATGACCTCAAGCTGCACAGCTATATCGATTTTGCGAGAGAGCTGTTTCGGGTCAATGCCAATTGGAGAGATGGATTGGCCACACCTGTTGCCAATGCGGCCTTGAACACTGCTGACGGCCTCATAAACAACATGTTCTTTGGGGCGCTTAGTTGGATCATCCTACACGAGATAGGTCACGTCCATCACAATCATCTGGAACATATCCCGGCCGCGCAAAGAATCTCCCAAGAATTTCAGGCAGATGATTTTGCAACGAAATGGGTACTGGCGGATGCCGGAAACGGCCTTCGGCGCGAGTTCCGGATTTTGATAATCTCCACCGCACTGACTTGGCTGTTCCTCTGTGAGGCTGAACGTGGACAAGGCGACAAACATCCGCCGACGATACTTCGCTTTCGAGCTGCGAGCAGCGCCTTCCTTGCAGGAGATAGAAGCGTAGGCCTGCAGTACTCAGCCAACCTCTTCAAGGCGGTGTTAGACCCCGCAACCGAAAGTCCAGTTTTCGAGAACGCAGCCGAGCTGTTCGATTGGGTCGGCCAGCGCCTAGAATTGCTTTTCCCTGAAAGATGACCACTGTAGCGAGTGTTGGCGTTTTGGACGCCTAATCAGCGAAAGCTTGGCCTAACTCAACTAAAATGGAGAAAGCGTTGGACACGCCAGGCGACAAAGAACTGCTGAACCACGCGGAGAAGTCGCTTGGCGCGTCCCGGGCGGCGAGGTCCAAATTGGAAAAGAGAGAGGTCGTTTATTACGGCAAAAAACCTAATACGGCGGGCCTGCTCTTCATGAATTATGCGTCAATGGTTTTGAACCGCAACATCGACCTGTTTGACGACGTAATTTTCATGTTGGACGCGAAAAGAATGTCTTCAGCGTGCATCCTCTCACGGTGCGTGATGGAGACGCATGCGGTGGGAATGTACGCACTGGTTGAATTGGACAAACACGTACAAAAACATGGTGCAGTTGGAGTGGGCGAGAAGGTCCTTCGCTTCATCAATAGCTCACGGTTCAAGGTGGAGGAGCAAAAGGGTCTGAAAGAAGGTAAGTTCACCGTCGATGACTACCACTTCACCGAAGAAGCAAGGGGAAGGATGGAGAAGGAGACAGCCCAGTCTGTTCACGTTTTAAACGCGATGAGGCTGCTGTTTGGTTTTGAAATGGAGCAGACCGGCCAGAAGGAGAGCAGTTTCGAAATCACGTACAACGGTTTGTCGGAGTGGGTGCATCCTTCTCAGACCAGCCTGATGCATCGTTATGCTAAAGAGACGCAATTCATCGAAACTTCGCTCGGCGCGGTCAGCCTTGATGTCAGGATGAAGTTCGAATGTGCTGAAGGAGTCAAACTTATTCAGCAGTGTGGGTATCTTCACCGGGACATGATGAAATTGGGAGTTATGTTGCACGAGTTAGAAGGTGGAATTGTTCACTGGGAATAACTGTAGTGACAGCCTGAATCTTGGATTTTATGTCTGGGAGCGAAAGGCAAGAAAACGATGACCTGCCCGTAACACCACGCTGAAGATTTGGCGGCCACGGAGAACAAGCTCGTGTCGCCGAATGGCGAAAATAGAGGTGCCAAGCAGTGATCTAGGTTGAAAACTGTACTCGATTGGCAGCGGCAAGAACGATTTGCGGAAGTGTGGTATCGATAGGGGTGATATTGGTAGTGACCGACTACTGATTGCAAGCAACCATCGGCTCTTCCGAGGGACGACTTCATCGGGAACCTGCCGGTAGCCCCCTCCATGACCGGGGAGGTCAAAATACGGATCAGCTACGCAACCATCCGGAGTGCGGCGACCTCCTCTCTCGACAGCCAGCGCCCTGGAATGATCGCCTCGATCTCGCGCTGCCAGTCCGGCGCGGCAATCGCGACCCGCAAGGCATCGGACTCGGCGATCCGCACGCCGTAGCTCTCCGCCAGCTCGTCAACGATGCCCGCCACGACCGCTCGCTGTCCCATCGCATCGGCACGCTGCCGGATGCGCTCACCCGCGATCTCGACGATATTCGCGGGCGTCGCCGTCAGATCGAACCGATGCTGGTATGCTTTCACCGCAGCGCGTTCGAGTGACGCTGCCTCTCGCCACTCGACTACTTCCTGTTCGAGCCGTGTCAGGAGTGCGACAGTTTGTTCCTCTCGCTGGACATCGAGCCGAGCGAGCATGTCTGTCACTGTCTCTTCCTCTTTTTCCTTACCGATCACGTCCGAGTCGGCGTTCGTCTGCTCGACGGCATCTGCAAACCCCGCCTCGCCGCCGTATTCGACGCGCAACAGGAAAGTCGAGGCAAGGCCGTGCCGCATCCAACGCTTCCAGAGCGGCGATACGACACGACCGACGACATCGTCGTTTTCGTGAAGGACCTGTTCGTCACCCTCGACGTCATCCTCAACAACAATTCCGAGTTTTTCCGAAAGCGGTGCACTGATGACACATGACTTTGTGCCGGGCATGACGGACATGTACTCACGCCAGCGGGCGTACATAGACTTGTCGCCCGCATCGGCTGCGAGCGCGATATCCCACGGGGTCATCGACGCCTCAGCCTTTGTTTCATCTTTGTGTCCCCCAGCGACTTCCCACGCCATTGACCCCTTTGACATATACTCGCTGGCGTCGGCGGCGTCATGCGCCACGCGGACTTTACAGCCGTGCTTGTCGGACACCTTGCCGCCAGCGGCCCGGATTTTTTCCTTGTAGGTCTCGGCGAGCCAGTCGCCAGCGGCTTGGGTGCGTGCGGCGACGAATTTCCGAAGCTTCTCGGCATCACCGCCCGCAGCGGCAATTTCCCCAGCCGTAGGTCCATCTGTCAACACAGAAAGATGTTGGTGATAGTGCCAGCCGTTTTCCTTGCTGTAAGTCACCTCCGGCCCGCAAATTGCACCGAGAATTCCAAACTCTTCTTGTGCTTTGACCCATGCACGACTTTTCCTGGCCTTGCTCGAAGCGTCTTGCACGAGTTTTCTGACGTCGGCGAGTGACATTTTTTTTGAGTGAGAAGCAGTCAGAATGACGAGAGCGGACATTCCGCCGCGCTTGTACGTTGCGTCAGCCGCTGCCTGCACCCCCTCAGCACGTTTTAGGGCCTTGGCCGGAGCGCAAGTCGAGCAGAGCCATGGCGAACCGCAACGGTAAATTCCGCTGACTCCCGCGCGTAGCTCGCCGGTTTGTTCGCCGTATCTCAGATGAATATTTACATGCGGCGCACCCTCGCGCGGCATGCCGCAGCCACGGACGGACGGGCCGCGCTCGCCGTCATTTTCCGGTTTGCAAAGCTTCTGGATTTTCCGGAGCATAGTCCATCTCTGGACAGTTGATGAACCTTTGAAACCATTGATTTCTTGAGAAGAAAGAAGGAGTGGATGATCTCCGTTCCCACGATGTGGAACCGTAGCTCCTCCACTCCGAACCGTAGCTCCTCCACTCCCAAGGCCATCCGTCCCGGCTGGCTTCTGCGCGGCCTTCGGCCTTGCGGACCCGGCGTCTGTCCGGGCGGTAACAGCAGCACAAACGCGCCGCTCACCCTCCGCATACGGATCGATGGCAGGCGCATTTGCGGGATCGTCAAATAGGAGTTCGAGGAAGGTTTTGTGTTTCGCCTTGGCACAATCTGAAGGCGAACTATGTTGACATTTTTTTGTGACAGACTGCGGCGTTTGCTCGGCTGGGATATGTCCCAGCGCCGGGGTCACTCAATTGTCAATGGGAGCTTTACAACAAACATGAAATCGTTCATCTTTATTAAACAGTGATTGAAAGACGCCGGAGGGGTTCCAGCCCCGAAGATGGCGTCTTTTTCAATGCTCATCGAAGAATGGATCGACGTCAACCGGTTAAAATTCGATGTCGTCATCGTCGACGTCGTCTTCATCATTGTAGACATCGTCATAGCTGCTAATCGGGCTCTCAATCGCCGACTTCACATCGTCAATATCTTCAACATCTTCAAAAACGAAAAGCTTGGCATCGCGATTGTAAAAACTCACATCGTCGTCATAAAGTTGCTTGAAGAAAGGGTTCCCCTGAAGGTTTCTTGATTTGATCTTCAGCCCGAATTGTCTGTCACCCTCAAATGCGAGGAGCCAGTTCGCCCCCAGCATAGGTCGTTCGCCCAGTCGATCAAGCAGCGCTTCCTTAGGGACTTTGTATGTTGCCTTGGTGCTCGCATGGACATCGAGCGCCAGTAGGCAAGGAAATGGACCGCAACGACGAAGAACAAGTTCGAAAGCTTGTGCTTCTAGTGGTTCCCTCAACTCCTTTAAAAGCCATAGAGCCCATGCGATCTCAGAATCGTGGCCTGAATCACCATTCTGCTTAATCGCGCGGTGAACGACATTGCCCCACAATGCCTTATCGACGGTCTTCACCTTGTTGCGCCAGGCCACTACTCGCGCAACATAATCCCAGCAGTGGGGGAAACTAATGGCTACGCGAACGAGAAATGGTTCGAGCAGCTCCCAGTACGTAGACCAAACTTCAAGTTCATCGATCTTCCTAACGGCGAATTTGACAATTCCTTCGTCCCTTTGATCGGAGGCCTGCCTCAGGATTTGATCCAAAAAATGGATGAAGTCTCCTTTCCTCTGCCCCTTCTTCGTCCCACCCTCCGCATAGCGTTCGATTTCTCGGCGCACCTCTACCGGCCAGTAAGGTTCCAAATCGGCGCTTGAACTCAGTATGACGGTTTTCGCCTCGTTGATGTCGAGTTCAAAGGACCGGATCGCGTCACGAATTCCACTCAAATATCTCTGAGCTTCATCGAGGTTGTCGCTGCCAATATAGATATCGTCAACCATCCGCAGCATTGGGATTTCGTGCCCGTAAACTGCTCGGAAATTCTTATCGATTGCTGATCCGATGATTTCCGAGATTATTCGCGAAAAATCCGGGCCGACCGGAATACCCACCGTCTGGCCATCCTGAGCCTGTCTGACCAACCAATCGAGCCGATTTCCGAATATGGTTGCAGACTCGGATTTCCGATCCTTTTTCGACGCGGATTTCCCATGGAGCGCCCACGGCAGGGCATGCGTATATATCGAATGGTAGAACCGGGAAATATCCGTGCGGACCGTATATCTCGACAACGCTAAATCGCGTCGACGGCGCTTATGGAACTCTGGGAAGGTTGAAATTGAGATCGGACGACCCTCAGCCTCCGAAAATGTGGGGTAGGAACTTGACTCGGCTGAAACCTGAAGATGCTCATCAATTTCATTTTTGCGACTTATGAAGAACGTAGCCGCGTCGACCATGAAGATTGGATTAGGCATCGTAAAAACGCGGCGCTGACCACCTCGCTTAGAGACATTATAACGGCAGCCCTCTGTTGGTTTGTCTGTAATATACTCGCCAGATTGCAGCGGTTTTATTGCTGCCTCATGCAAATTTGTTATCGCGAAGACGGGCGGAATGTTCTCAGGGAAATACCCGTGCTCAAGCATTCTCTCGGCGAAGAGAGTGTCATTATTACCAGTAAAAGCAGCCATAAAGTGCCCCGAGGATCGAACATCGGAACACTACGCTTTTCGGTTGCATCTGCAAGTCTCCCAATTACTCAGCGCCCAAGCTGCCCGCGAACATTGGCAACCGCTCATGAACGGGAGGACGGATCATCGCGATCTCCCAAATCGCATTTACCTCCACAATCATTGTCTGTGGCGGAAACGGAACAAGACGAGAACGGGATAAACTGTGGAGAGCACGAGAATCAGAAAACAACCATGTTATTGTAGAGTGGTCATGTGAATCGCTGGAGACGACGACCATTTATCTGCCCGCACCCGAACCCGAGGCCGTAGAGCCCGTACAGGACGCCAAGCCGCGTCCCAAAATATCGTATTTCTGTGACGAGAGCAGCCAGGACGGCGACACGTACATGGCTGTGGCAGGTATTGCGGTAGCGAGAGATGCGATCCCTGTGATCGTCGGCCAGATGAATGAAATCCGGGAGAAATTCGGGAAAAAGGGCGAGGTCAAGTGGAAAAACGCCAAGAGCAGGTCAGGTGTCGTCCACGAAGCTTATATCAGGCTCCTGTTCGCCCTGGTCGACGAAGGTCGCCTCCATTTCCATGTGCGCTTTTCGCGAATGGATGAATATGATCACAAGCGATCTGGTCCTCGCAGGAAGATCGACACAGTCAGCAAGGCATTCTTCCAGCTGCTACTACACCGGCCCGTCGCATTCTATGGTGCCGACGCTGACCTGTATATCCACCCTGACGACGGGGATTGCACGAGCGAGCTGGTCGATCGGATGGGCGCGTTGAATTTCGTCGGCCGCAGGATGTGCAAAGCATCCAATATCGTGAAGCTGGTTCAACCGCGATCCTCTGAGCGAGAGCCGATGCTGCAGCTACTCGATTGCACCTTGGGAGCCTTAGCAGCTTACCGGAACGGCAGGCACGAGAAAGAGGGTATCAGTGAAACCAAGAAAAAGCTGGCTGAACTGGCGTTCGAAATGACCGGCTGGCCGGATATCACCGGCAACTGCTGGCAAAAGAAGAAGCTCAATCGGTGGAACTCGGTGCCAAAGTTTAAGAAGGGCTGAGAGCGCGACCGAAGGGGCTAGTCTGTGGTTTACAGACGGGCTGGTTGAAGACCCAGGGCTTCGCCCACATCGGTAATAAAAAGGTAGAGTGATGTTGCGGGATTCGCAACTGGTGAACCCACATAGAAACGATATGTGCTTGTTTTAGGCTAGCTAAATATTATCACGCCACAGTGGATCGCGCTGCGATCAAAGCCTCACCGATCTCCCGCCTCTTGGCGTCGAGCGCAGCCATCTTACCTTTAACGCTTTCGATATCGACACTGCTGTTAGCAATCTGCTCCGCCACCAAATGCCAAAACCTTGTACTGCTCTGCAATGATGGGATTTATGGTAGATCATCAATCTTTTTGTTGTGATCGCCCATATTCACACCTTCGGCCAACAAACCTGGCAGATGAGGAGCGGCGTATAGACCGGCTCGGCGTCACATTGCGGGCAATTGTCCCAGATTTGGCCGCCCGGTAACGGGGCGTTTGGTCCAAGATTCCATGTTTTGCGAACCACAACGGCGGCGGCTTGAGACCGTTCTCGTTCCACGGCCCATGCGCGGGAGACCATCAACGAAACTTCTCTCTGATTGATTTCAGACGGCGGCGGGCAATCGTACTCGTCTTCTAAAAATCGGACTAGATCGATATCCGACCGAGGAATAACGTTGATGACAATACAGGCGCTCTCGTACGCGTCCCGAGTAAGTGGAGGAGCTTGATTACGCATGCGCAGCCCCTTCAGGTAGAAGGATTTTGACCGCTTCAGCGATGCCTTGCGTCAGAAGATGGGTGTCAGCTTTCATCAAGATCGCCCTCTCCCAGGGTCTCCACGAGATCATCCATGGTGATGGTGCCGTCAGGTGAAGCATTCAGCTTTGCCGATATTCCATCCCAAAAAGATTGCGGCTGGCCTTTTACCAGGGCCGCCAGTCGTTCAGCGTGGCGGCGGGCAATCAGTTCACGTAGATCAATCATCGGTCGCCCTCCTTGTTCCGTCGAGCGCTTTCAGCCTCTTCGCGCCTTTCCCGCTCCCAGTTAAACGCTGAAATTCCGATTTCCTCGACTCGTTTCCACTCCTCGCGAAGCAAACAAGGGTCCCAGCACTTATCGCGGGCGAGACGCAATTCCTCGAAAATCTCTTGCTCCGCTCGAACCCCCATTACAAGAAATTCATAGACTTTCGCGCCCGCTGTACGTCGTTCGTAAATCTCGTTGAGCTTTGTATAAATACTTTCGCCCAGAGACATTTCGGCGCGAAAAAGAGTTTTTACAGAAACAGAGACGTCCATTTACATTCCTTTCTAAAATTTCGGCGACGTCTCGCAAGGTTCCGCGATTGGAAGCAAGGTAGCCAGTTATTGCGATGAGTCTTGTGGAGTGCGAAGGGCGCAGTTAAGCGCCCTCCAAGAGCTTGCAAAATGCAAGGGAGGGGATCATCGGCAGCGATGATCGAAAACTTTCGTCGAAGCGAAAGCAGAGCCACCTGTCGGCGGTTAATCAACTTGCGGCATGTGAGTCGCAAATCATCTTCAGAGCCGCTCATGCAGCGGACCATTCGGAATTCCCAACCCCGAAGGGCCGAGTAACCCTCTTTTCCGGCCATTAGCCGCCGAAGCAGGTAATTAACGGGTGCGGGCTTACCAACATCATGTTTGCCGCGCCCCTGCGTTTGCAGGGCAATCAGCTTTAGGTTTCCCGTCTGCCGATACTGAGAAGATAATTCATAAAACCGGGATTGCAAGCAAAAATCTGGCTAAGTGCATGAAAAATATAGAGCAATTTGCATAATGCAAATTGCATCTTGCACATTGCTCTTGGAAATTACTTTGCAAACAAGAGTTTAAAGAATCGCGCTGCTCAAGTTTCAAGGCGAAAAAGCTCGCTCATTGGCGCTGGCCTAGTCCCGAGCAGGGCAGGTGCGGGGCTTCACCCCTTCTTCTGTCCTGCTCGGGTTGCGGTAGGATATAGGTCACTCAGCCCCTCAATGGAAATCAGCAGCACCGTGGCTCCGCGCTACGCTTGTGCGCCCGCACCACTGCCGCAGATTTCCATTGACCGGCCTCCGCGACCGTCAACGGTCCCTTTAAAACCTCATTAAAATCCGACCAAATCTGTTTACAGATACCATCCCATATCCGACATCTTTCCCGTCGCAAGGATTCTCAAATATCCCCATTTCTGCTATAAATTACTCAATGAAATCATATAGAAATGAAGATTTTCCATGAAAACCACGATCACGAAAATCAAGGGTTTGACGGTTAATATCATTATTGAAGAAGCCCATCATTCCGACCCGCACGGCGGCGTAATTTGCTATGTAGCGACGATCTATATCCAGCCGCATGGAAGCGCAGAAAAACGCCTCGTTCGTAAGAGCAGGCTGCCCGGAGCGGCGGCGGAATTGCGCAAGGAAATCCAGAGAGACGGTTTGAGAGCATTCGACCGCCTGTTAGATTGAAGGCTGTCGATCAGTCAGCCTTCAAATCCTTTCGCGCAGCAATCAAACGCGCAAAATCAAGGCCTTCATATTCCAGCTTGTCCATCGCTTCTTTCAGGAGTCGTACACGTACTAGGCCGGTACCGTACCGATCCGCCATGCCGCCATCCGAATGGCCCTGCAAGGCATTCGTGAATTCGACTGGAATTCTGCTGTTGAGGCACGCATCTTCGAATGTGTGGCGGAAGCTGTGGAATGAATTCTTATCCGTCTTGACTCCGATGTCGATGAGAAAACGTTTGAAGCGCGAGCTGTATCCGGTCGAGTAGTACCCACCGACCTTCCTAAAATCTGGAAATAAACGCTCGCCTTTTTTGCGTTGCGCGGCGACGAACTTTTCGAATCCCAACCGCTTAAGCATCGAATGAACAGGAATTGTTCGGATCGAGGTGTCGGTTTTCACATTCTGGTCCGCACCATCACCCGTGATATTGAAATACAGAATGTCACCTTCCGTTTTCACGTCCTCGCACAAAAGCTGAATGATCTCGCCGGATCGTGCGCCAGTGAATAGGCCAATCAAAGGCACCCAGTAGATACTCTGATCGAAAGGCACATGAGAGCCGTCAGTGAGATAGGATTTTGCCGACTTGCATCCCGTGAACATCGGCGCATCGAAAATCTTTTGAAGCTGACCCGTCGTGAACGGGTCGCGCTCATCGCGGGCTTTTGTCACCAGCCGAAGATTCATCTTGTTGAACGGATTGGTCGGAATGTCGTCATACTGACCTTCCGCCCAGTTCCAGAATGCCCGCACAAACCCGAGAATTTTGTTGACGTTCCGGTCAGACATCTTGTCGACATCAGCCGTTTTCGCTCTTTCGACAGCTTCAAGGAAATCGAGTTTTTTAAAGTTTTCCTTTTGAAGGAAATTGGGCGGAAGCGACATGATCGCTTCCTTGAATTTCCTTGCATCAGCTTTCCTGTATTCTTTAAGCGGCTTGTCGCCCACAAGCTCCTGAAAACGACGTGCCCACAGTTCGTTGGACCCCGCGCTACTATCGACCCAGTCACCGTCTTTGCGGGTCTTTTCCTTGACCCACGCGGCAATCGCGACAGACAACTTAATTCCATCAGGTGCGTTGACTGATGTGACCTTCGGGACCTCAAGGTCGGGGAAGCGCTCAAGCTCTGGATGCTTCTCGTAGTTACTACGCTGCATTCTATACAGCTGCTCGCGAGCGATACGCATCGCGGCAACAACTTCATTGCGAAAACGAGACATGGTCTGCTTGTTAAGCCGCATGCCGCGTCGGAGCAGAAAATTCGCAATCAGCCTGTCGTTATGTCGAGCGTCATCCGAGAGCCTTTTGATGAGCGCCGCCTGTTCATCATTCGGCTTGCCCACAATATCTGTCGCTGATCGTTTTCCATCAGCATAGAGCGAGAAAAAGAGTGCAAGCTCCTGCCCCGGTGTGTGCGCCGGATTCTCCTCATGTTCTGCAATAAACTCTCGGCAGAGTTCGCCCGACAGGGCGACGATCTGCTTGTGAGAAAGCGGCCGTTCACCGGCCCTTAGACCCGCCCATTGTTCTTCCAGTTCAGCATTCAGCTTTGCGAACCGGACACGGGCTTCGCCAGGGTCGCGGGTCTCAAGCGATTTTTTCCATTCGGTTTTTCCGACAGCGGCACGGAGGTCGTGCGGCACCTTTTTGCGGAGCCACCAAACGGTGCCATTCAAGTAGGGGCGGGCCATTCTCAGAACCATGCTAGTGTACCGCTCTGGTGTACCAAAAGAACGGTGCAAAAAGCCTTAAAGCTCAAAAAATGAGTGTTTTCCGGGGGATATGATGGTGCTGCTAGAGAGATTTGAACTCTCGGCCTCTCCCTTACCAAGGGAGTGCTCTACCCCTGAGCTATAGCAGCATACCGTGGCGCGGTTAAGTGCGCCGTATTGGGCGAGGCGGCTATTGCCATAGGTCGGGGCTGAGTGCAAGCCGCAATTTTCAACTTCGGTGAAAGATCGTGGGAAAAAATGTGTCGGTCTTTTGACGGGCGGGGTTTTCCGCTATGACGAAGAGATGGGTGCGGACAAGACAAAAATCGATGACGGCAAGGTTTTGCAGGGCGGTTTGACCGCCGGCGAGGCGGGTGAGCCCGCGGGCGGCAAGCAGATAACCGAGGCGGACAGGCGGCGCGAACGCGCGGCGCTGAAGCTGCGCGAGAATCTGTCGCGTCGCAAGCAGCAGGTGCGCGCCCGCCGCGCCGGGCAGGCGGACGAGACGGATGGGCTGCCGGCTGCAAAAGCTGGGGATGAGCCGGACGCTGCCGCAAAAATGGACGAATCGCAATGATTGATGTCGCCCATCATCAAACGAATTGAAGCCTTAATCTATTTCGTCTAAAGAGCGCTTTTTCCCAGGCGGACGGAACTTCAGGAAAGGCGGGCCTCGCCCGTATTGCACATATGGATCGTATCAGGATTGTCGGCGGCAACGAGCTAAACGGTATCATTCCGATCTCCGGCGCCAAGAATGCCGCCCTGCCGCTGATGATCGCCTCGCTTTTGACCAGCGATACGCTGACGCTGGAGAACGTGCCGCATCTGGCCGATGTCGAGCTTCTGATGCGCATCCTCGGCAACCATGGCGTCGACGTCGCCGTCAACGGCCGGCGCGAGCGCCAGGAAGACGGCTATTCCCGCACCATCCATTTCACCTGCCGCACCATCGTCGATACGACAGCGCCTTATGAGCTGGTCGCCAAGATGCGCGCGAGCTTCTGGGTCATCGGGCCGCTGCTTGCCCGCGAGGGCCAGGCGCGCGTGTCGCTGCCGGGCGGCTGCGCCATCGGCACGCGTCCGGTCGATCTGTTCATCGAGGGTCTTGAGGCGCTCGGCGCCACCATGGAAATCGACGCCGGCTATATCAACGCCACGGCGCCCAAGGGCGGCCTCATCGGCGCGCGCTATGTCTTCCCGAAGGTTTCGGTTGGTGCCACGCATGTAATGATGATGGCGGCGACGCTTGCCCGCGGCACGACCGTCATCGGCAATGCGGCACGCGAGCCCGAAATCGTCGATCTTGCCAATTGCCTGATCGCGATGGGCGCCAAGATTTCCGGCGCCGGCACCAGCACGATTACCATCGAGGGCGTCACCTCGCTCTCCGGCGCCCGCCACCGCGTTCTGCCTGACCGTATCGAGACCGGCACCTATGCCATGGCCGTCGCCATGGCCGGCGGTGATGTCCGCCTGGAAAATACCGACATGGCGCTGCTTGATACCGCGCTCGAAAGCCTGCGCCGCGCCGGCGCCGATATTTCGGCGACCAATAACGGCATCCGCATCAAGCGCAACGGCGGCGGCATCCAGCCGGTCGATATCGTCACCGATCCCTTCCCCGGCTTCCCGACCGACCTGCAGGCGCAGTTCATGGCGCTGATGACGCGCTCGTCCGGTACCGCGCATATCACCGAAACCATCTTCGAAAACCGCTTCATGCATGTGCAGGAACTGGCCCGTCTCGGCGCCAGGATCTCGCTTTCCGGCCAGACGGCCCGCATCGAGGGTGTCGAGCGGCTGAAGGGCGCGCCGGTCATGGCGACCGATCTTCGCGCCTCCGTCTCGCTCGTCATCGCCGGACTTGCCGCCGAGGGTGAGACTGTGGTGTCGCGCATCTATCATCTCGATCGTGGCTTCGAGCGGCTGGAAGACAAGCTGACGCGCTGCGGCGCGGTGGTCGAGCGCATCAGCGACTAAAATTATTTCTTGTCGTGCAGAGAGCGGGCGAGCCCGCTTTCTTCGGTTGCGTCTTTTGCGCTCGCATCCTATGTCCACAGAAGGGAAACGTCTGTTACGGCGTTTCGATTGTGCGATCGGGGATAAAGGGCGAATGGGCGATCTGAAGCTAATGGCACTCGACAACGAAGATCTGGGCGTCATATCCGCGCATATGCAGGATAGCGTCTTCAAGGTCGGCGACATGTCCTTTGCGCCGACGCTCGGGCAGTTCTCGCTTGCGGCCAATCGTTTTGCCTGGGAACAATCGGGTGAGCGCGGCAAGCCCTATCAGCGCCATCGCGCCGCGCTGGTGTTCAAGCGGGTGCAGGCCGTGCGCTCCAATGGCGTCGACCGGCGCAACCGCGACGAGGTGCTGTCGCTGCTCGCCATCCGCTTCGAGCAGAAGGGCGAGGGGCCTGACGGTACGATCGAGCTGACGCTTGCCGGCAAGGCCACCATTGCGCTCGATGTCGAATGCATCGAGGTTCAGCTTGCCGATATCGGCGGCGCATGGGAAACCGCGCATAAGCCCCGCCATCCGGATGCGGGCGAATAGGCAGGCGATCGATGAATGCCGGCCGCTCAGGGCGGCCTCGATGAAAGAGGATTATCAGCGTTGGCTATCTGGCTGGATCAGGCATCGGAAGGGTTCGAGCAGCAGTTTGCCGCCTTTCTGACGACCAAACGGGAAGTGTCCGAAGACGTGAATGCCGTGGTGCGAGGCATCAT
>Ga0207671_10001574_pt1 | contig 26006 bp, 28 predicted proteins | sample KBSC24metaG_FD_184352 | JGI IMG/M metagenome (GOLD analysis project Ga0207671, IMG submission 184352) | Corn rhizosphere microbial communities from Kellogg Biological Station, Michigan, USA - KBS C2-4 metaG (SPAdes) (version 2) | ecosystem: Host-associated > Plants > Roots > Rhizosphere > Soil... | reverse complement strand
GAATGGGTACCAGCACCTCAAGCCGTATCTGGATACCGACACGGCATTCAGCGTCCAGCTCGGCGTCAATCTGCCGACGACGATCCTCTATGATTCGGCGGGCAAGGAAGTGTGGCGCGTCTCGGGTGAGTTCGACTGGGCGGGCGATGCTGCCGCCAAGCTGACCGCCGAGGCGAAGTAAGCAAATCCTCCCCGGGGCGTAGCACCGGGGAGGGGGACCATTCGCGCAAGCGAATGGTGGAGGGGCCGGAGCGAAGCGGAGGTGTCCCCGCCGCTATCCGCGGCGGCCCCTCCACCACGCTGCTACGCAGCGCGGTCCCCCTCCCCCAGCTAGGCTGGGGGAGGATTTAAAGGGCCGCCAAAACCGCGCGCAGCCACGCCTCCGTCTCGTCGGGATGCGTCAGCGGCAGCATGTGCCCGCCGTCGACCAGCTTCAGCTTGCCCCCGGCGATCTCGCTTGCGGTCCGCTCGCCATGCAGCGCCGGATCGAGCAGCGCATCCTGCCGGCCATAGAGGATCGATACCGGCACCCGGATCTCGCCGTAGCGCGCGATCAGCGGCGGCATCGCCTGCTGCGCCATGCGGATCTCGAAGCTGCCCATCTGATAGGCGGACGCGCGCGCCGACAGCGCTCCGCCACCCGCCGTGGCGAAGTCGGCCGGCACCGGATCGGGCGCGAACACCGCCTCCGCCCCCTGCTTCCCGAACGCCACGGCCATCGGCACTGCAACCGTCCAGGCGAGCACCTCGCGGAGGCCCGGCGGCGCCATCAGCCCGCGGAACACCGCCGGCGGCTGCTCGACCATTTGGGTCAGCGGCGCGATCAGCGCCAGCGCGCCGGGCACCTCGGGCCGCTCGGTCGCGAGCGCGAGCGCCACCGCCCCGCCCATCGAATGGCCGACAACCAGCGGCTTCTCCAGCCGGAGCGCCTCGATCGCTTCCGCGATCATCCGACCCTGCCGCGCTAGATCAGGGCGCGGGCCGGTGAGCAGCGAATGGCCCCAGCCCGGGCGGTCGACCAGGATCACGCGGTGGTCCTTGGCCAGCCGCCCGGCAAGCGAGTGGCTGAAGTTGCGCAGCTGCGCCATGATCCCATGGATCATCACGATCGCCGGCCCGGCCGCATCCTGCGGCCCCAGCTCGACGATATGCAGCCGCGCGCCGTCGACATCGACGAAGCGACCGTCCGCCGGCACCATCGCCTCGGCCCTGCGACCCGCCCAGGCCGACCATCCGGCGAGCCCGAGCACGCCCACGCCTGCCAATCCGAACGCTAATCGCATCTGCCACTCCCCTGTTCGTCAGCGGAAATAACCGGTCTTGCGGAGAAAGGCTGCCAGCGACTGCGGGAACGTGCGATAACAGGGTTGGTCCGCACCGGCGTTGTCGCGTGGCGCAGGTGCGACACAACCTCGCCAAACATCGATCCCCTCGCGGTTATAGTGGCGGAGCATGGCATTCCACGCGGTGGAAACCTGTCCCAGTCGCGCCGCCGTCGCGACATAGGCCGCGCAACTGCCATTGCGATAGCGCTGGTGCCGGTCGAAGCAGCGGTCGCGCAACCCGGGCAATGCACGCCGGAACACGCCGGCATAGGCATGCTCGCGCGATACATCGATGGCCACGCCGTCCCGGAAGCTGAGCACGCTGGGCGGCCGCGGCGTGCAGGCGTTGCACCCGAAAGCGCCATCGAAGGATCCATCCCCCAGCACGAAATCGACGGCGCCGTCGCCCGAAAGATCGGACAGCCGGGCCGGCAGTTCCCCCTGCAGATTCCCAGGCAGGATCTGCTCGCGATAGCCGCTACCGTCGGGCAGCAGGATTTGCTCGCGCACGTCGCCCCCGGATCCGCCCGACTGGTTCTCGAGGACGATACCCGGACGGTCATCGCCCGCTTGCAGGCGAACGACGGCGACCCGGTAGAAGGAGGACTGCGAATCCCCCAGCGTCCGATAGTCGGGCAAACCCGGCGCCGTGACCGTCACCAGCGGCTGGTTGTTGACATGGTCGAAGCTGCAGCCCTCGGTCTGCGGCGGGGTACGGCACGGCGCCGGCTCGATCCGGATGCGAACGCCTGCCGAGGCCCAGGTCGCCACCCCGTCGCTCGGCTTCCAGAATCGAAATGCCCCTTCGGCAACCGTCTCATCCGGACGTCCGATCGCGGCAGGCGGGGCGAGCAGGAGCGAAGCGGCAATCATCGAAAGGAAGAGCAGGACTCGCATCGGACGCCCCGGTTCAGAGGAAGCACAACGCTACTGCCGCTCGCCCCGTCAATCCATCGATATATCAGAACGCTTCGTCGTACGTTTACTCCGCGACCGGCGCCTCGCCTTCCTCGCGCTCCTGCGCCTGTCGCGCCCACATTTCGGCGTAGATGCCGCCTTCGCGCAGCAGCTCGGCATGGGTGCCCTGCTCGACCACCCGGCCCGCCTCCAGCACGACGATGCGGTCGGCATGGACCACCGTCGACAGCCGGTGGGCGATCACGATGGTGGTGCGGCCCTGCTCGATCGACTCGAGGGTCGCCTGGATGTCCGCCTCGGTACGGCTGTCGAGCGCGCTGGTCGCCTCGTCGAGGATCAGGATCGGCGGATTCTTCACCAGCGTGCGGGCGATCGCCACGCGCTGCTTCTCGCCGCCGGAGAGCTTGAGGCCGCGCTCGCCCACCCGCGTGTCGAGACCGTCGGGCAGCGCCTGGATGAAGTTGGCGATCGACGCGCCGCGCACCGCATCGGCGATCTCCGCCTCGGTCGCGCCCTCGCGGCCATAGGCGATGTTGTAGCCGATCGTCTCGTTGAACAGCACCGTGTCCTGCGGGACGATGCCGATCGCGGCGCGGAGGCTCGTCTGCGTCACCTCGCGGATGTCCTGCCCGTCGATGGTGATGCGGCCGCCGGTCACGTCGTAGAAGCGGTACATCAGCCGCGCGAGCGTCGACTTGCCCGCGCCCGACGGGCCGACCACGGCGACGGTGGCGCCAGCCGGGATGTCGAGGTCGATGCCCTTCAGGATCTGGCGATCGGCGTCATAGCCGAACTGCACGCCCTCGAAGCGCACATGCCCCTGCTGTACGGCGAGCGGCTCGGCGTCGGCCGCGTCCTTCACCTCGGCGCCGGTATCGAGCAGGTCGAACATCGCGGCCATGTCGATCACGCCCTGGCGGATCGTGCGATAGACCCAGCCGAGCATGTCGAGCGGGCGGAACAGCTGGCTGAGCAGGGTCGACACCAGCACCACGTCGCCCGGCGTGAAGCGGCCCGTCGACCAGCCGAACACCACCAGCGCCATGCCGGCGGCGAGCATCAGGTTGGTGATCACCGCCTGGCCGATATTGAGCCAGGCGAGCGAATTCTCGCTGGTGACGGCAGCGTTCATGTACGCCGTCATCGCCCTGTCGTAGCGCGCGCTCTCGCGGGCTTCGGCGTTGAAATACTTCACCGTCTCGAAGTTGAGCAGCGAATCGACGGCGTGGGCGACGGCACCGGTATCGAGGTCGTTCATCTGCTCGCGCAGCTTGGAGCGCCAGTCGGTCACCCAGCGGGTGAAGGCGATATAGATCACCACCATCGCCAGCGTGCCGGCGACCAGCCACCAGCCGAAGCGCGTGCCGAAGATGCCGAGCACCATGCCGAGTTCGAGGATCGTCGGCGCGATGTTGAACAGCAGGAAATAGAGCATCGTGTCGATGCTCTTGGTGCCGCGCTCGACCACCTTGGTCACCGCGCCGGTGCGGCGGTTGAGGTGGAAGCGCAGGGACAGCTGGTGGAGATGACGGAACACGTCGGACGCGAGCCGGCGGGTGGCGTCCTGTCCCACCCGCTCGAACACGGCGTTGCGGAGGTTGTCGAACAGCACCGTGCCCAATCGCGCCGCGGCATAGCCGGTGACGAGCGCGACGATCAGCCACACCGCGTCGCGCGGGCCCGAGGCCATTCGGTCGATCGCCCCCTGCAGCGCGAACGGCGCACCATAGACCTGCACCAGCTTCGAGCAGAGCACGAGCAGCAGCGCGAGCACGATCCGCACCCGCAGCCCCGGCGCGTGACGCGGCCACAGGTACGGCAGGAAGCGCTTCATCGTGCCGAGCATGGGCCGGTCGAGCGTGGAGGACGGGGTTTCGGGAGGCATCCGCCCTAATCTGGGACGCGGGCACGCGCGACGCAACCACGGGAACAGCCCGGAGGTCCGTCCGTTGAATCGGGCAGGAGGTCACGATCATGGACCAACTGCTCTACGTGCTGGCGATCATGGGCTGCAGCGACGATGCGCAGGCCTGCCGCCAGGTCCGCCTGGAACCCGCCCGCTATACGTCGCAGGTCGCCTGCCAGGAAGCCATGGAGGGCGCACTTCGTCGCGCCACCGATGTCGATTATCCCGTCGTCCAGGCCGCGTGCCAGCGGCAGAGCGCGCAGATGGTGTCGCGCGAACCGCAGCGGCCGGCGACCGGGGGTTGACGCTTATTCGTGCGAGCGCCCGAAATCCGGCCGGGCATCGTCCTGCCCCTGGTCGATAATCGAGCGGCGGATCGCGCGGGTGCGGCTGAACAGCTCGAACAGCTCGTCGCCCTTGCCCCAGCGGATCGCGCGCTGGAGCGCGGTCAGATCCTCGGTGAAGCGCTGGAGCATGTCCAGCACCGCCTCGCGGTTGCTGAGGAACACGTCGCGCCACATCGTCGGGTCGGACGCGGCGATGCGGGTGAAGTCGCGGAAGCCGCCCGCCGAATATTTGATCACCTCGGACTGGGTGACTTCTTCCAGGTCCGACGCGGTGCCGACGATCGTGTAGGCGATCAGGTGCGGGAGATGGCTGGTCACCGCCAGCACGCGGTCGTGATGCCCCGGCTCCATCGTCTCGACATTCGCCCCGAGCCGCCGCCAGAATTCGCTCACCCGCTCCACCGCCAGCGGATCGCTGCCTTCGGGGGGCGTTACGATGCACCAGCGATGGTGGAACAGCGAGGCGAAGCCGGCGGTCGGCCCGCTATTCTCGGTGCCCGCCACCGGGTGGGCCGGGATGAAGGTCGCGTTCGGCAGGGCTTCCCGCACCGCCTCGATCACACTGAGCTTGGACGAGCCGACATCGCTGACGATCGCCTCGGCGGGCAGATCGGCGGCAAACTCCGCTGCGACCGCGCCCATCGCGCCCACCGGCACGCACAGGATCACCAGGTCGGCATCGATCACCGAGATGCCGGCGCTGTCGGCCACGTCATCGCACAGGTCGATCGCCACCGCCGTCTCGCGCACGGCCGGATCGGCGTCATAGCCGGTCACCCGCACGCTCGGCATGTGCTGGCGGATGCCGCGGGCGATCGATGAGCCGATCAGCCCGAGGCCGAGGATGGTAACGCGCGCGAAAGGCAGCATCAGGCGCCGAGCAAGCGGCGCAGCGAGGCCGCCACGCCCTTGATCTCTTCCTCGGTACCGATGGTGATGCGCAGCCCGTGCGGCAGGCCCTGGCCGGGCAGCCAGCGGACGATATAGCCGTCCTCCATCAGCTGCTTGTAGGCCTGCTCGCCGGTCACCTCGCCCTCGAACAGGACGAGCTGGAAGTTGGCCTTGGACGGCACCGCGCGGACACCCTTGTTGCCCATGCTGGCGATCTCGTCGGCGAACCACTGGCGCCACTGGGCGTTGTGCGCGCGGCTGTGCGCGACGAAATCCTTGTCGCCGAGCGCGGCGAGCGCGGCGCGGCCGGCGCCGATGCTGAACGCGAACGGCGCGCGGATGCGGTGCATCGCGGCGACGATGTCCGGGTGGCCATAGCCCCAGCCCACCCGCTCGGAAGCCAAGCCGAAGATCTTGGAGAAGGTGCGCGTCACCAGCACGTTGGACTGGGTGCGGGCGAGCTCAAGCCCGCCGTCATCGTCCTCGGGCTCGAGATATTCGGTGTAGGCCTGGTCGAGCACCAGCAGCACGCTCTTGGGCAGCGCGGCATGCAGCCGGGCGATCTCTTCGCGCGCCGTGTAGGTGCCGGTCGGGTTGTTGGGGTTCGCCAGGAAGACGAGCTTCGTCTTCTCGGTCACGCAGGCGAGGATCGCGTCGACATCGGTCGCATAGTCGCGGTCGGGCGCAACCACCGGCGTCGCGCCGACACGGCGGGCCGCGATGTCGTACACCGCGAAGCCGTAGCGGACATAGATGATCTCGTCGCCCACCCCGGCGAAAGCGCCGGCGGCCAAGTGCAGCACCTCGTCCGAGCCGGTGCCGTAGACGATCCGCTCGGGCTCCACCCCGTAATGCGCGCCCAGCGCCTCGCGCAGCGCGACCGCGCCGGCATCGGGATAGCGCTCCAGCTCGGTCGCGGCGGCGGCATAGGCGTCGCGCGCGGCCTGGGGCGTGCCGAAGGGATTCTCGTTCGACGAGAGCTTGGCGGCGGGCTTGCCCGAATCGGTGGTGGCGCGGCCCGGGACATAGGGGGCGATGGCCATCACCCAGGGCTTGGGGACGGGTGCGTTCATGGCGCCGGGGATTGAAGGAATGGCGGGCGATTGGCAAGCCGTGCGGCGGGGAAGCTTGAACCGACGCGCGCGCGCGCCTAACCGCCGGATATGTCCGATGATCCGCGTTTCGGCCTTCGCCGCTCGGTAACGCTGCCGGGGCCGCTGCGCCTCGACGGCGGCGTGCTGTTCTCGCCGGTCGACATCGCCTACGAGACCTATGGCACGCTGAACGACGACGCGAGCAACGCCATCCTCGTCTGCCATGCGCTGACCGGCGACCAGCACCTCGCCTCCGAACATCCCGTCACCGGCAAGCCCGGCTGGTGGGCACGCATGGTCGGGCCCGGCAAGCCGATCGATACGAATCGCTGGTTCGTGATCTGCTCGAACGTGCTGGGCAGCTGCCTCGGCTCCTCGGGTCCGGCGACGATCAACCCCGCGACCGGCCAGCCCTGGGGGATGCACTTCCCCGTCATCACCATCCGCGACATGGTGCGCGCGCAGGCCATGCTGCTCGATCATCTTGGCATCGACCGCCTCTTCGCGGTGGTCGGCGGGTCGATGGGGGGCATGCAGGCGCTGAGCTGGGCGGCGACCTTCCCCGAGCGGGTGCGCGCCGCGGTGGTGATCGCGTCCGCCGCCCGGCACTCGGCGCAGAACATCGCCTTTCACGAAGTCGGCCGCCAGGCGATCATGGCGGACCCGAAGTGGCGCGGCGGTGCGTACTATGAAGCACAGGACCCGCCTGCTGCGGGTCTCGCGGTGGCGCGGATGGCGGCGCACATAACCTATCTGTCGGAGGCGGGGCTCACCGCCAAGTTCGGCCGCAAGCTCCAGGGCCGCGAGTCGAAGACCTTCGGCTTCGATGCCGACTTCCAGGTCGAGAGCTATCTGCGCCATCAGGGGCTGGCCTTCGTCGACCGGTTCGATGCCAACTCGTACCTCTACATCACCCGCGCCCTGGATTATTTCGACCTCGCAGAGGAACATGGCGGCCTGCTCGCCAACGCCTTCCGGCAATCGCAGGCGCGATTCTGCGTGGTGAGCTTCGATACCGACTGGCTCTACCCGACCGCGGAATCGCGCAGCATCGCCCATGCGCTCAACGCCGCGGGCGCGCCCGCGAGCTTCGTCGAACTCAGCTCGCCCTTCGGCCACGACGCCTTCCTGCTGGAAAGCCCGGAGCTGGACCGCGTGATCGGCGGCTTCCTCGCCGCGGGAGAACGCGCATGACCCTCCGCCCAGACCTGGCGATCATCGCACATCACGTGGATCGCGGCGCGCGCATCCTCGACGTCGGCTGCGGCGACGGCGCGCTGATGGCGGCGCTGCGCGACGACCGCGGCTGCGACGCGCGCGGACTGGAGCTGGAGCCGACCAACGTCGCCGCCGCCGTGGGACGCGGCCTGTCGGTGATCCAGGGCGACGCCGATACCGACCTTGCCGACTATCCCGACGACAGCTTCGACTATGCCATCCTCAGCCAGACGCTGCAGACCACAAGGCGGCCGGACTGGGTGCTGGAGCAGCTATTGCGGATCGGCCGCCACGCCTTTGTCTCCTTCCCCAATTTCGCCCATTGGCGAGTGCGCGCCTCGCTGCTGGTCGGCGGGCGGATGCCGGTGACCCGGCTGCTGCCGATCGCCTGGTACGCGACGCCCAACATCCACCATGTCACCGTCGACGATTTCCGCGCGCTGGTGAAGGAGCGCGGCATCGCCATCGAGGGCGCCTGGTTCCTTTCGGGCGACCAGCAGACGGGCTCCGGGCTCGCCAACCTGTTGGCGGAACACGCCGTCTTCCTGTTGAGGCACGATCGATGACCGACGTCACCCTGCTCGCCACCCATGCCGCGTACCGCGACGACATCGGCGACCTCGTCACCCGCCGCCCGGTGCCGGGCCCGGGGCTGGAGCAGATCGGCGCCTTCCTGTTCCTCAACCATCACGGCCCGCAGACCTATCGGCCGAACAATGCGGGGCTTCCCTTCGGCCCGCACCCGCACCGCGGCTTCGAGACGGTGACCTTCATCCTCGAGGGTTCGCTCGCCCATACCGATTCGGCGGGCCACGAGAGCATCATCCGCGCCGGCGGCGTGCAGTGGATGACCGCCGGGCGCGGCATCGTCCATGCCGAGGTCTCGCCGGCGGAGTTCAAGCAGGCCGGCGGCCCGATGGAGATCCTGCAGCTCTGGGTGAACCTGCCGAGCAAGCTCAAGATGACCGCGCCGCGCTATGTCGGGCTGCAAGCGGAGGCGTTCCCGGGCGTCGCGGCGGCCGACGGCGCGACGGTGCACCTGGTCTCGGGCAATTTCGACGGCCGCACCGGTCCGATCGAGTCGCTCACCGGCGTGTTCCTGTGCTGGACCGAGCTGGCGGCAGGCGCGACGCTGACCTTTGACGGGCTCGCGGGCCGCGACCTGTTCCTCTACGCCGTGCGCGGGAGCGTGACGGTGGGCGACCGCGCGCTGCCCAACTGGCACCTTGCCAGCCTCTCGGCGGGAGACACGCTGACGCTCACCGCCGACGCGCCCGCGCTGGTCCTGTTCGGCCACGCCGAGCCGATCCCCGAGCCGGTGGTCGCGCACGGGCCGTTCGTGATGAACAGCGTGCAGGAAATCCACCAGGCTTATGCCGATTATCAGCGTGGTGCGTTCGGCGTGGCGGAGATCGTGGCGGGCTGAGGCGTAGCCCCGCCCTCTAAGCCGTCATTCCGGCGAAAGCCGGAATCCATTGGGGCCGCCGTCGCAGCAGGAGCCACAACCGCGTGGCGTCTGGATCCCGACTTTCGTCGGGATGACAAAAGAAGAGGAGCCGCCCTTCGCACGTAGCGACGAGCGGCTCCCTCACCTCAATGCGCCGCCTGCTCGCCGCGGACGATGCCGCTCTTGCCGAGCTGGTCGTCGATCTGCGCCATCAGGCGATCCAGGCCCGCCTGGTCCTTCGCCTCGGCGCGGGCGACGAGCACGTCCTGGGTGTTCGACGCGCGCAGCAGCCACCAGCCGTCATCGGTGTTGACCCGCGCGCCGTCGGTACGGTCGACCTGGGCGCCGTCCGCTTCGAGCCGGTCGAGCACTTCCTCGACGACCGGGAACTTGCGGCTCTCGTCGACCTGGAAGCGCATCTCCGGCGTGTTGACCATCGCCGGCATCTCGTCCTTGATCTGGGTGAGCGACTTGCCGATCACGTGGATCGCCTGGATCAGGCGGATCGCGGCGTACTGGGCGTCGTCGAAGCCGTAATAGTCCTGCGCGAAGAAGATGTGGCCGCTCATCTCGCCCGCGAGCGGGGCGCCGGTTTCCTTCATCTTGGTCTTGATCAGGCTATGGCCGGTCTTCCACATTACCGGCTTGCCGCCCAGCTCGGCGATCCGGTCGTAGAGCGCCTGGCTCGCCTTCACGTCGGCGATGATCGTGGCACCCGGATCGATCCGCAGCACCGGCTCGGCGAGGATGGCGAGCAGCTGGTCGCCCCACACCACCCGGCCCTGGCCATCGATCGCGCCCAGGCGATCGCCGTCACCGTCGAAAGCGAGACCGAAATCGAGGTTCTTCTCGGCGACGAGCTTCTTCAGATCGGCGAGATTCTTCTCTTCGGTAGGATCGGGATGATGGTTGGGGAAATTACCGTCCACGTCGGTGAACAGCGTATGGTGCTCACCCGGCAGCAGCTTGACGAGCTTCTCGATCACCGGGCCGGCGGCGCCGTTGCCCGCGTCCCAGCCGATCTTGTACGAACCGCCGGCATAGCCCGCGATCAGGCGGCTGACATACAGGTCCTCGATGTCGGCATCGGTCACCGTCTCGGTGCCGTCGCCCTCGTCCCAATCGCCTTCCGCCGCCATCTTGCCCAGCGTCTGGATGTCCTGGCCGAAGAACGAGCGGTGCTGGAACACCATCTTGAAGCCATTGTAGTTGCCGGGATTATGGCTGCCGGTAATCTGGATGCCGCCATCCACCTCCAGCGTTGCCTCGGCATAATATAGCATCGGCGTGGGGCCCATGCCGGTGCGCACCACGTCGCAGCCCGACGCGGTCAAGCCCTCGATCAGCGCGGCCTCGAGCATCGGAGAGGAGATGCGGCCGTCGCGGCCCACCGCCACCCGGCGGCCGCCGGCGCGACGCAGCAGCGTCGCGAAACCGCGGCCGATCGCGCGGGCATCGTCCGGACCCAGCGTCTTCCCCACGATTCCACGGATGTCGTATTCGCGCAGCGACGTCGGATCGAAACGGTGCGTCATGTAAGCCCTCCCGAAGGTAAAGATGCGCGCCTATTCCGCGACTCGAAACGAAGTTTCAAGCCGCGCGAGGCACGAATAGATTAATATTTTGCACTGCAACATCGTCGCAGGCAAATGTTACGTGACGAGGACGGACCTCAGCCCCGTAGCAACGTGTCGCGGGCCAGATTGATCCGGCGCGTCAGTTCGGCCGAGCCGCCCTTGTCGGGGTGCAACGCCGAGACGAGCCTGCGGTGCGCCGCGCGGATCTCGTCGGGTCCCGCCGCCGCATCGACCCCGAGGATCGCCCGCGCCTCGCTCTCGCCGAGCCGGGGCGGCGGTGCGGCAGGCAGCGTCTTCTTCGGCTGCAGCCAGCGCCACAGGATATAGAGCAGCGCCGCCGCGATGAGGAGCTTCGCCATCAGGCGAACAGCGGCGCGTTGACGTCGGGCAGGGCCAGGCCCGCCATCATCTCGCGCAGTTCCTGCCGCGCTGCGACATGGCTGAGCCCCATCTCGCCGAACTCGCGCGAGTCGAGCATGGTCAGCCCCTGGGGGAACAGTTCGCGATAGATCACGCGCTCGGACAGGCCCGAGATCACCCGGAAGCCGACGCGCTTGGACAACTGGTCGATCGCTTCGGACACGCGCCGCATGTTGCGCGCCTCGATGTGCTGCATGCGGTTGCGGAGCACCACCCAGTCGATCGTCTCGCCATCGGCCTTGGCGCGGCGCTTGCGCGATTCCCAGATCATTTCCGAATAGAAGCTGGGGCGCGTCACCCGGAAGCTGTCCGGGTCAACCTGGCCGATCAGGTCGAAGTCGACGAAGCTGTCGTTCATCGGCGTGACCAGCGTATCGGCGTTGGTGACCGAGATCCGGGCGAACTTGTCGTCGCGGCCGGGGGTGTCGATCACCAGGAAGTCGGCGCCCTCGCCGAGCCGGTCCAGCGTGTCGGTGAAGAAGTCCATGCTCTCGCCGTCATGCGTCTCATAGACCGGCATCGGCAGCTCGCGGCCCACCCGGCGCATCGTTGCGCGGCGATTGTCGAGGTAGCGCCCCATCGTCCGCTGGCGGTGATCGAGGTCGAAACATGCCACGCGCGCGCCCTTGGACGCGAGCGCGATCGCCGCGTGCACCGCGGTGGTCGACTTGCCCGTGCCGCCCTTTTCATTGGCAAAAACCAGCACATGCAGTCGTTTAGCGGGCTGATTCAACGCAGCTATTCCTTCACTTGATCGGGCGGCCTCCCCCCCATAGAAGGCCCCGCTTCCGTTCATATCGAAAGTGCCCAAGCGTGCAAACCGTTCGCCAGATCGACGATCTTCGCCAGGCGCTGGACGCCTTCCGCAGCGAAGGCGCCCGGCTGGCCTTCGTTCCCACCATGGGCGCACTGCATGACGGGCATATGGCGCTGGTCGAAGCCGCCAAGCGCGCCGGCGGCCGCGTGATCGTGTCGATCTTCGTCAATCCGATCCAGTTCGGACCAAATGAGGACTTGGCAAAGTATCCGCGACGTGAACAGGCCGATTCGCGGCTGCTCGCCAATGCCGGCGTCGATCTGCTGTGGATGCCGACGCCCGAGATCATGTACCCCGAGGGCTTCGCCACCAGCGTTCGCGTGGCCGGCGTGAGCGAGCCGCTCGACGGCGCACACCGCCCCGGCCATTTCGACGGCGTCGCCACCGTGGTCAGCAAACTCTTCCACCAGGTGCAGCCGCATGTCGCGCTGTTCGGCGAGAAGGACTGGCAGCAGCTCCAGGTGATCCGCCGCATGGTCGCCGATCTCGACATGCCCATCGAGATCCAGGGCGTGCCGACCCAGCGCGAAGATGACGGCCTCGCCCTCTCCTCGCGCAACGCCTATCTGATGCCCGAGGATCGCGCCCGCGCGGTGGCGCTGCCGCGCGCGCTCGGCGCCGCCGCCAAGACGATCGGCGAGGGTGGCGACCGCGAGGCGGCGCTCGCCCAGGCGCAGGACTCGCTGGCCGCCGCCGGGTTCGAGGTCGATTATGTCGCGCTGGTCGATGCCGAGTCGCTCGCCGCGCCGATCGAGGGCCGGCCGATGCGGCTGCTCGCCGCCGCCCGGATCGGCGGGACCCGGCTGATCGACAATATCCCCGTACTATGAACTAATACGGTTAAGCCGTTTAACCTTTTATTGTCCTTACCCCCCCAAATTCGGTGTCAACAAGGGCACCGAATCTGGGGCGGAACGACAATGGCGAATAGTGAAAAAAGTGCGCGATTTCTGATCGAAAGCCGGCTGCGCGATGCCGCACGCGGTAGTGCCGATGCCTGTTTCGATCTTGGCGTGGTCTATTCGAGCGGGGCCGAGGGCGTGACGATCGACTTGGTCGAGGCGCACAAATGGTTCAACATCGCCGCGATGACCGGCAGCGTCGAGGCCCAGGCCTGTCGCGCCGACATCGCCGAGGACATGACCGCGCGCGAGATCATCGAAGCGCAGAAGGCCGCCCGTGCCTGGCTGCGCGGCCTGGAAAGCCGCGCCGCCTGACGCGAATCAGGGCGCCTTCTGGCCCCAGTTGATTGAAACGCGGGTGCGGCCGAGATGGCCCGCCACCGCCACGCGCAGGCTGCGTTCGCCTTCTTCCCCGGCTTCGTAGCTGAAGCCCGTCTCGCGGCGATATTTGAGGCCCGAGGCATTGGCCTGGGCACGCGACCAGCCGAGCACTTCCTTCTCCGGCGCATCGGTCTCGTAGACCAGATTGCCGCTCACGTGCCGCCCGGGCAGCCCATCGGGCGCCGCGGTACAGCTGAGAATCGTCGCATTGGCATAGACCGGCACGAAATCGGGCTTGTTGCTGCAATCGATCGCCGCCGAGACGTTCGCGGGGATCCCCGCCGCCGCCGCAGAGGCGACATTCTGCGCTACCGGATCATCGGTCGTCTGCTCGCCGCCCCTGCCGCAGCCCGAGAGCAGCACGAAACCCCCGAACAGCACGGCGCGCGCGATGATGTGATGGCGATGCATCCTGGCCCCTTTTCCGCCCGGTCGACCTCGCGCCGGTACTGTGGCTAGGAACGGCCCGGCACGCGCTTTGCTCCCGCCCCTTGGTGCGGCGGACCGGCGCTGCTAGCGATGCGGATGGGCCGCCAGGGCCCATGGGGGGATTGCCGCGCACATGGTTCGATTGTCGTCCGCCGGGCTGGTGCTGGCCGGTGCCGCGCTCGCATTGCTCTTCTGCGGCGGAATGCTGGTCTATGGCGCCGGCCGCGGCATCGACCTGACCGACGAGATCTTCTACCTGGTATGGGCGCGCGACCCCGAGGCCTATGCGCTGCTCTACCAGCCCTTCGGCTATCTGCTCCACCCGCTCTACGCACTGCTCGGCGGCGACGTGGCGCGGTACCGGCTTGCGGGGTTCGCGATCACCGCGGCGGCGGGGGCGCTGCTCGGCCGGCAGATCGCCCCCGAAGGCGCACGGCGCCTCCCCCTTGCGACGTTCGGCGCGGCGGCGGCGCTGGTCATCTATTTCCCGTGGATCGTCACGCCGAGCTACAATTCCGCCGCCAATGTGGGCGCGATGCTGGTGCTTGCGGGCGTAGCGACGCTGCTGCGCGCCGGCGATATTCCCGCGCGCGCCGCCGCAAGCCTGGCGATCGCCTGCGGGCTCTGCGCCGCCGCCTTCGCCAAGCCGCCGCTCTTCGCATTGGGCAGCGTGCTGGTCGTCGCCCTGGCCGCAGGGTCGTTCCGGCGGAGCCGTGGGCGAAGCATCGCGCTGCTCGGCGCGCTGGCGCTGGCCGTGCTGCTGATCGCGCTGTTCCTGCCGCTGTCCCGCGTGCCCGGCCTGCTCGGACGGATCGCGGCGAGCCAGCACATCCTCGCGCTGCCCAACACGCCGTCGCACCTGCCGATCAAGGTGCTCGGCGACTGGGCCGCGGTGCCGCCGCTGCTCTCGGCGGCGGCGCTTGCCGCGATCGGCGCACTGGCGTTGCGACGCACCCGTGCGGGCGGCTGGCTCGGCCATGGCGCCGTGGCGTTCGGCCTGCTCTATCTGGCGACGACGATCCCCGACACGCTCGACGGCGGCATCCCCGAATTTCCGGGGCTGGCGCTGCTGCTGATCGCGACCGGCTATGCCGCACTGGTTACGCGCCGCGACGGGCTGCTTTTGGCGCTGCTTCTGGTGGCGCCCTTTGCCGTCGCCCTGGGCACCTTCAACAACCAATGGGCGCAGCTCGATTTCAGCATGGTGTTCCCGCTGCTCGCCCTGTTCCGCGTCGCGAGCGACGATCCCGTCAGCTGGCGGCAGGCGACGGCCTATGCGCTGAGCATCGTCGCCGCACCACTGCTGCTGCTCGCCGCCGCGCAGTCGCCCTACAGCCTGCCGGATTCGCTGTTCGCCCAGCAGATCCCGGTGGCCCACCCGATCACCGGCAGCCGCTTGCTGGTCGATGCCGAGACCGCCGATTTCCTGAACGGCGCCCGCGGCCGGGCGCAGGGCGCCCTGCTCGTCGATCTGTCGGGGACGGGACCGGGCGTTGCCGCGGCGCTGGGCGCAAAGGCGCCGGTGCTGCTCTGGCTCAATCCGGCGACGGCGACCTGGCCCGATGTGGTCTGGGATCGCCTGACCGACACGGAGCGCGCGCAGGCCTGGTTCGTGGCCCCGGTGCTGCCGCTGTTCGCGCCCTCGGGTCCAGCGCGCTGGCTGGCCGCGCATCGTGGCGCCTATTGCGCGACCCCATTGCCGCAGATGCCGTTCTGGTGGGAGGAGCGGGCGCTCGAGATATTGCGGCCCTGCGCCGCGCCCGCACCGGGCGCAGGCCGCTAAGCCGGCCGATCAGAACGGCACGTCGTCGTCCAGATCGTCCGGGAAGCCGCCGCCAAAGCCGCCGCCGCTCGCGCCAGCACCGGCACCGCCGCTGCGCTGCCCGCCGCCGTTGAAGTTGCCGCCGCCGCGGCCTGCGGGAGCACCGCCGCCGAAGCCGCCACCACCGCCGCCGCCGAACGACTCGTCCGCACCCCAGTCGTCGCCGCCGCCGCCGCTGCTACGGCCGGCACCCTGGCCGCCGCCCGGGCCGTCGAGCAGCACCATCTGCGCGTTGAAGCCCTGCAGCACGATCTCGGTCGAATAGCGGTCGGCGCCGCTCTGGTCCTGCCACTTGCGGGTCTGCAGCTGGCCTTCGAGATAGACCTTGCTGCCCTTGCGCAGATAGCGTTCGGCGACGTTGGCGAGACCTTCGGAGAAGATCTTCACCGTGTGCCACTCGGTCTTTTCCTTGCGCTCGCCGCTGTTGCGATCCTTCCAGCTTTCCGAGGTGGCGATGCGCAGCTCGACCACCTTGCCGCCATTCTGGAACGCCCGGCTCTCGGGGTCGCGCCCCAGATTGCCGACGAGGATCACCTTGTTGACGCTGCCCGCCATGCCGCAAAAACTCCGATATACGATGGTGCGCCCGCGCGAAGGGGCGCTAGAAAGAATCCGCTATGGCCGACATCCTTAACCTGAACAAAGCGAGAAAAGCGAGAGCGAAAGCGATCGCCCAGGCCGAAGCCGAGGCCAACCGTGCTCGCTTCGGCCGCACCAAGGCGGAAAAGGTGCGCGATGCGGCGGAGGCGGAGCGCAAGGTCCGCACGCTCGACCAGGCCAAGCGCGAGACGCCCGAAGATCCGGCCTGATCCGCCACGGGCGCCGCTGCCAACCCCTACCCGGGGCTGGGAGGAACATGGTGAACGAATCGTATACGGCAGCGCCCGAACGCGCCTCCGGCTCGATTGGGGGCGAAGGGTTCCCCGTCGCGTAGAGGACTAGTTCGTGGCGTCATCCTGGTCGAAGCGCCTTGCTTTGCTGGCGGCAAGCCTGTCCCTGCAGGCGGTGTCCGCCGCTCCCGCCCTGGCCGCGGACGCCCCGCGGTTCACCAGCACCGTCGAATTCGGCGACAGCCTGGTCGATGCCGGTAATTACTACATCACCAGCGGCGGCACCTATCCGGACGCGGCGGGCGGGTTCTTCGAGGGGCACAACACCAACGGCTATGACTATACCGACCTGCTGCGCCAGCAGATCACCGGTACGGCGACCGTCGCGTCGCTCGCCGGCGGCACCAACTATGCCTTTGGCGGCGCGCGCGTGCTCGGCGGCGGCTATCCCAATTTCGCCGCGCAGATCACCCAGTACCAGCAGCACCTCGCCGCAACAGGCGGCACGCTGGACAGCCACACGCTGGTTTCGATCACCTTCGGCGACAACGACGTCGGCGCGATCGACAATGGCGATCTCGGCGGCTTCGGCACGCGCGAGGAAGCGCTGGCGGCGATCGCCGGCAGCTATGCCGCGGGCATCCAGACGCTGGCGGACATGGGCGCGCGCAACATCCTGTTCACCGGCTTCCTCTATCTCGATACCAAGACCTCGTACGAGTTGCAGGACCTTCTGACCGCGGACCTCGCCAAGCTGGCGCTGCCCGAGGGCACGCATCTCCACAGCTACGACATTCTCGACTTCTTCGAGCAGGCCGCCGCCGATCCCACCAAGCTGGGCCTGCCCACGGGACTCGACACGGTGACGCCGTGCCGCGCGGCGGGCGCGCAGCCGGACTGTTCGCACTATCTTTTCTTCGACGGCGACCACCCCACCGCCGCCGCGCACCAGGCGATCCTGAACGACATGGAACACAAGTTCGGGTTGCTGGACACCGCCCCCAGCGCGGTGCCCGAGCCTTCGGCGTGGGGCATGCTGCTCGCGGGCTTCGCGCTGCTCGGCTGGCGGATGCGCCGCCGGCAGGGGGCTCGCCCGGCGCTGGCGACGAACTGACACGGTTCCCGCTGTCAAAGCGGAACGCATCGTGTACAACGGCGGCAGACCGATGCTGCCGCCGCTTCCCTATCCCGCCCTCCACGCCAGCCATTCGGGCGTGTGGCTCGCCACGGCCGAGGGCACGCGCGGGCTGAGCCGCGGCGAGGCGATCCGCATCGCCGCCGATACGCCGGTGCTGCTGCTCAACGCGCCGCTCGTCGGGCAGCGGCTGGGGCATCCGGAGCTGAACGGGCTCGACCTGCTCGAGCTGTTCGCCTTTCTCCGCCCCGCCCGCTTCATGGTGCCGACGCCCAAGGGCCTCGCCCGCGCCTGCGGGCTGGAGCCGCCCAGGGACGACGCGCAGGTCGCCGCCTTCCTGCGCGACGCCGCCGCGACGCTGCTCGCGCTCGCGGAAACCAACTGGCCCGAGCGCGAGGGCGCGTGGCATGGGCTGCAATCGCTGGGCCGCCTGCGCTGGCCATGGAGCGCCGCGCTCGGCCAGCGGATCGCCAAGCCCGAGCGCGCCGAGCGCTGGCTCTTCTCCAAGCTGCCCGAATGGGAGGAAGGCGCCCCCCGCCCCGCCCCGCGTACCATCACGCTCGATCCCACGGAGGTCGCCGAGCGGCTCGCCCGCCTCACCGGCGCCACCGCCGAGCGTCGCCAGGGCCAGCGCGACTATGCCGAGGCCGCCGCCCAGGCCTTCGCCCCGCGCAGCGTGCCCGATACCCCCAACCTGGTGCTGGCCGAGGCGGGCACCGGCATCGGCAAGACGCTCGGCTATCTCGCCCCCGCCTCGCTCTGGGCGGAGCAGTCCGGCGGGCCGGTGTGGGTCTCCACCTTCACCAAGGCGCTGCAGCGCCAGCTCGGCAACGAAGGCGAGCGGCTGTTCCCCGATGCCGAGCAGCGCCGCGCGCGGATCGTCACCCGCAAGGGTCGCGAGAATTATGTCTGCCTGCTCAACCTGGAGGACGCGCTGCAGGGCGGGTTCGCCGGGCGCGCGGCGATCCTTGCGCAGCTGGTCGCGCGCTGGGCAGCGTACACGGCCGATGGCGACATGATCGGCGGCGATTTGCCCGGCTGGCTCCCCACCCTGTTCCGCCGCAACGGCTCCACCGCGCTCACCGATCGGCGCGGCGAGTGCATCTATGCCGGCTGCCCGCACTACCGGAAATGCTTCATCGAGCGCGCCGCCCGGGCCAGCGCCGATGCCGATATCGTCATCGCCAACCATGCGCTGGTGATGGTCAACGCCGCGCGAGGGCGCGAGAACCAGACGCGCCCCACCCGCTATGTGTTCGACGAGGGCCACCACCTGTTCGATGCCGCGGATGCGATGTTCTCGGTCGCGCTGACGGGCCAGGAATCGATCGAGCTGCGCCGCTGGCTGACCGGCCCCGAGTCCGGCTCGCGCGGACGCCGCCGGGGCCTCGCCGCGCGCCTCTCCGATGTCGCCAGCTATGACGATGCCGGTGGCCGGGCGATCTCCGAAGCGGTCGATGCCGCTCGCGCGCTGCCCAGCGACGGGTGGCTCCAGCGACTGAACGAAGGCGAGCCGTTCGGGCCGATCGAGGCGCTGCTCGCCGCCGTGCGGGGGCTGGTCTATGCCCGCGACGCCAATGGCTCTGCGGATGCCGGCTATGGGCTGGAGACCGAACTCACCGAGCCCGATGCGGCACTGGTCGAGGCCGCCGGCAACGCCACCGCCGCGCTCGACGCACTGCTCCGCCCGATGGTGGTGCTCGGCCGCCGGCTCGAGGCGGTGCTCGCTGAAGCGCCCGACTGGATGGACGGACCGGCGCGCGCCCGCATCGAAGGCGCGATCGCCTCGCTCGGCTGGCGCGTGGATACGGTCGGCGCCTGGCTGGCGCTGATCGCCCGGATCGGCGGCCCGGCCGATCCCGAATTCGTCGACTGGCTGGCGGTCGACCGCGTCGAGGGCCGCGAGTTCGACATCGGCCTCCACCGTCACTGGCTCGATCCCGCCAAGCCGCTCGCCAAGACCGTGCTCGAACCCGCGCACGGCGTGCTCGTCACCTCGGCGACACTGCGCGCCGGCGGCGACTGGGACGTCGCCGAGGCGCGCTCCGGCAGCGTCCATCTGCTGCGCCCGGCGCAACGCTTCGAGGCGAAGAGCCCCTTCGACTATCCCAACCAGGCCGAGGTGCTGATCGTCACCGACGTCAAGCGCGGCGACATGGCGGCGCTCGCCAACGCCTATGCGCGGCTGATCGCGGCGGCGGGGGGCGGGACGCTGGGGCTGTTCACCGCGATCCGCCGGCTGCGTGCGGTGCACGCCCGCATCGCCGACCGGCTGGCGCGCGACGGCCTCCCACTGCTCGCCCAGCATGTCGACCCGATCGACACGGGCACGCTGGTCGACATCTTCCGCGACGATCCGCGCGCCTCGCTGATCGGCACCGATGCGCTGCGCGACGGCGTGGACGTGCCAGGCGATTCGCTGCGGCTGGTGGTGATGGAGGGCGTCCCCTGGCCCAAGCCGAGCGTGCTGCACGCAGCCCGACGGCTGGCGGGCGGGGGCTCGGCCTATGACGACCGCATCGTCCGTGCGCGCCTCGCCCAGGCGTTCGGCCGGCTGATCCGCCGCGCCGACGATCGCGGCGCCTTCGTGCTGCTCTCCGCCGCCACGCCTTCGCGGCTGCTCGATGCTTTCCCGCCGGGCACGCGGATCACCCGCACGACGCTGGATGCGGCGGTCGAGCGGGTTCGGCTTTCCTTGGGGCCCACGTTGCGGCATGAGGCGGGCGAAGCCGCCAGCGTCCACATCGGGGAAGCATGAAGACCCTTCTCGTCCTCCGCCATGCCAAGTCCGGTTGGGACGATCCGGTCGCACGCGATTTCGATCGGCCGCTCAATCCCAAGGGCCAGCGCGCCGCGGTGGCGATGGGCCGTTATCTGCGCGAGCAGGGCCTGCGCTTCGACCATGCCATCGCCTCGCCGGCGGTGCGGGTGGAGGAGACGCTGGCGCAGGTGTCGAACGGCTATGGCGAGACGATCGCGCCGGCCTGGGACAAGCGCCTCTACCTCGCCTCCCTCGGCACGCTGCTCGACGCGATCGAGGCGCTGCCCGATACCGCCGATGTGGTGCTGCTTTCCGGGCACAACCCCGGGCTGGAGGAGCTGGTGCTCGATCGCGTGTCCGCGTCGGGACCGCTGCGCGACGAGGTCGAGCAGAAATACCCGACCGCGACGCTCGCCGAACTGCGCTTCGATATCGCACATTGGGCGGAGGCGTCCCGCGCGGACGCCGAACTCGTCCGATTCGTGCGCCCGCGCGATCTCGATCCCAGCCTCGGGCCCGATGCCTGAGGAACTGGCCGGCTTTTCCCGCAGTCGCGCAAAATAAGGAAAAGGGTGCGCCGCCATCGACGCACCCCCGATATCAGCGGTCTTCTTCCAGGGCGTCGGACAGCGAGTCCCGGATCGCCTGCAGCTCGGCGGCCTTGCTTCGGCCGCGTGCCGCTTTCTCTTCCGCCAGCAGCTTCTGCACGCCGCGGATGGTGTAGCCCTCCTCGCTGAGGAGCTGGTGGATGCGGCGCACGAGCGCCACGTCATCGGGTCGATAATACCGGCGGTTGCCCGCACGGGTGAGTGGCTTCAGCTGGGGAAAGCGCGTTTCCCAATAGCGCAAGATATGCTGCGGCCTGCCGATTTCAGCGGCGAGCTCACCTATGGTCCGCAACGCACCGGCGGCCTTCTCGGACGCCGGCATCGCGGGCCTCAGCGGGCTGAGACGATGCGGTCGCGCATCATCTGGCTGGCACGGAAGGTGAGCACGCGGCGCGGCGCGATCGGCACCTCGACCCCGGTCTTGGGGTTGCGGCCGATCCGCTCGCCCTTGTCGCGCAGCACAAAGCTGCCGAAGCCCGAGATCTTGACGTTCTCGCCCTTCGCCAGCGCCTCGCACATGTGCTTGAGGATCTGCTCGACAATCCGCGAGGCGTCGGCGCGCGACAGCCCCACTTCGCGATGCAGCGACTCGGCCAAGTCTGCCCTGGTCAGCGTTCCCGCAGCATTCATTCCAGCAATTCCTTTCGTGTACTGGCGTACCCGTATCAGATTGTTACGCGCTATCAAGAATGATCTTGAAGCGCTGGCAACGCCTCAGACATATTCTGGAAAAACACGTAATTCGTCCAAAATGGGGATACCGCCCCGTAACGCCTAGAAGCGGACGACAGCTGCACCCCAGGTGAACCCGCCGCCCATCGCTTCCAAAACGAGTAGGTCGCCGCGCTGGATTCGTCCGTCGCGAACCGCCGTATCGAGCGCGAGCGGCACCGACGCGGCCGAGGTGTTGGCATGGCGATCGACGGTGACGATCACCTTTTCGGGCGCGAGGTCGAGCTTGCGGGCGGTGGCGTCCAGGATGCGGGCATTGGCCTGGTGCGGCACCACCCAATCGACATCCCCGGGCTGCAGGCCGGCCATCGCGAGCGATTCATTCATAACGGATGCAAGGTTTACAACGGCGTGGCGAAACACCTCGCGCCCCTTCATCCGCAGCTTGCCGACGGTGCCGGTGGTCGACACGCCGCCATCGACGTAGAGCAGGTCGTTGTAGCGCCCGTCGGCGTGGAGCTTGGTGGAGAGGATGCCCTGCGGCGCCTCCCCTTCCGTATCCTGCGCCTCGAGCACGATCGCGCCGGCGCCGTCGCCGAACAGCACGCAGGTGGTGCGGTCTTCCCAATCGAGCAGGCGGCTGAAGGTTTCGGCACCGATCACCAGCGCGCGACGATGCACGCCCGCGCGCAGCATCGAATCGGCGACCTGCACCGCATAGAGGAAGCCCGAGCACACCGCCGCCACGTCGAACGCGACGCAATCGAGGATGCCGAGCGCGTTCTGCACGCGCGTCGCGGTGGCGGGAAAGGTCTGGTCCGGGGTGGCGGTGGCGAGCACGATCAGGTCGATCGAGGAGGCCTCGACGCCCGCCGATTCCAGCGCGGCGCGCGCCGCATCGGCGGCCAGCGTACCGGTGGTCTCCTCCGGCCCGGCGATGTGGCGGAAGCGGATGCCGGTCCGCTCGACGATCCATTCGTCGCTGGTATCGACGCGCTCCGCCAGCTCCGCGTTGGAAACACGCTGCGCCGGCAGGGCGGAACCCGTACCGAGAATCACCGAACGCACGGTCATGCGACCCCTTCTTATCCCGTCTACTTACGCGGCCTTGGCCTCGAAGTTCCCCAGATCCTCGGCAATACGCCGGGTCAGTTCGTCGCGCACCATCTTGGCGGCAAAGCCGATCGCGGTATCCACCCCGACCTCGTTCGCACCGCCATGGCTCTTCACGACGATGCCGTTGAGCCCGAGGAAAACGGCACCATTATGATTGTTCGGGTCGAGATGGTGGCGCAGCAGCTCGGTCGCCGGCTTCGAGATCAGGAAGCCGAGCTTCGAGCGGAGCGAGGAACTGAACGCGCGGCGCAGCAGGTCCGCGACGAAGCGCGCGGTGCCTTCGGCGGTCTTGAGCGCGATATTGCCCGAGAAACCGTCGCAGACGATCACGTCGACATCGCCGCGCGACAAGCGGTTGCCTTCGATAAAGCCGGTGAAGTCGAGGGGCAAGTGCTTGGCCGCACGCAGCTGGGCGGCAGCATCGCGGATGCTGTCGGTGCCCTTCATCTCCTCGGTGCCGATGTTCAGCAGCGCGACGCGCGGGCGCGCGAGATCGAGCGCGGTGCGCGCGTACGCCGCGCCCATCACCGCGAACTGGACGAGATTGCGCTCGTCCACCTCGGTATTGGCGCCGAGATCGAGCATCACCGTGTCGTTGTCGCCGAGCGACGGCAGCAGCGCGGCGAGCGCCGGCCGGTCGATCCCCGCCATGGTGCGGAGCGACAGCTTGGCCATCGCCATCAGCGCGCCGGTATTGCCCGAGGAAACCGCCGCACCCGCACGCCCCTGCTTCACCAGATCGATGGCGATTCCCATCGACGTGGTCTTGGCGCGGCGGATCGCCTGGCTCGGCTTGGCATCGGACGCAACGATCTCGGCCGCGTGGACGATCTCCGACGCGGCTGCCAGATTCGGATGCGCCTTCAGGCCGTCGCGAATGCGCGACTCGTCGCCGACGAGGAGGAATTCCATCCCCTCGAAGCGGCGACGTGCACGTGCGGCGCCGGCGAGCATGACGGCGACCCCCTCATCGCCGCCCATTGCATCGACGGCGATCCGCGAGGGAACAGTCATACCGGCAACCCCCCGTTGCGGCCTTCGTTGCGAAACGTCGTTCAGCCCTCGACCGAAACGATTTCGCGGCCGTTATAGTGGCCGCATGCGTTGCACAGGTTGTGCGGACGCTTGAGTTCGCCGCAGTTCGGGCATTCCTGGAACGATTCGACGGTCAGCGAATCGTGCGACCGACGCATGCCGCGCTTCGACGGCGAGGTCTTTCTCTTAGGGACGGCCATGTCGGCACCTTCAACAAGCTATAGAATCAATAAGTCGCGATACGCCCACAGGGTAATTCAGGCAAGCGACGGCTAGGCCGGCCGCTCGCCGGACCAGCGGACAGGTCACGAAGCGAGCCCGCGCGTATAGCGATTCTCGTCCGCGTTGCAAGCAGAAGCCGCACGTGGCAGGGCTGCGCGCCTTGGTTTCAGGGGGACGCGCATGTTTTTTCTGCCGGTTACACTCACCAGCGCGGGCGCTGCGGCGCTCCTCAACCTTTGGCTGGCGATTCGCGTCATCCAGATTCGCCATGCCGAGCGAATCCTGACCGGCGACGGCGGCAGCCCCCGCCTCCTCGCGCGCATGCGCGCGCAGATGAACTTCGTCGAATATACGCCCTTCGTACTGATCCTGATCGGCCTGATCGAGCTGGCCCAGGGCAGCAGCCTGTACCTCTGGGGGGTGGCCGCGGTGTATCTGCTCGGCCGCGTGGTGCACGGCATCGGCATGGACGGCTGGCGCCGTGGCCGCGAGATCGGCGCGGGGATCACCTTCCTGATCGTCGCCGGGCTCGGCCTCTATGCCGCGTGGCTCGGCTACACGGGCGCCAACCCGCTCCATTGAGCCGTCAGACGCGCGCCAGCACCGAATCGGCGACGAACGGGTTGGTGCGCCGCTCCTGGCCGAAATTGCTCGGCTGGCCATGGCCGGGGACGAACACGGTTTCGTCCCCCAGCGGCCAGAGCCGGGTGGTGATCGCGTCGATCAGGTCCTGATGGTTGCCCAGGGGAAAGTCGGTGCGTCCGATCGATCCCTGGAACAGCACGTCGCCGACGATCGCCAGCTGCGATTCGGGATGGTGGAACACGACATGCCCCGGCGTGTGGCCGGGACAGTGATAGACGTCGAGCACCAGCTCGCCCACCGTCACCTGCTCGCCCTGCTCCAGCCAGCGATTCGGCTCGAACGGCTTGCCGGGCACGCCATAGGCGCGGCCGTCATCCTCCAGCCGCGCGATCCAGTAGCGATCGGCCTCGTGCGGGCCTTCGATCGGCACGCCTAGCTCCTCGGCGAAGATGCCGGCCGAGCCGCAATGGTCGATATGGCCATGGGTGATCAGCAGCTTTTCGATCGTGACGCCGTGCTGCGTCGCCGCCGCGCGCAGCCGATCGAGATCGCCGCCCGGATCGACGAAGGCGCCGCGCATCGTCCTGGTACACCAGAGCAGGGTGCAGTTCTGCTGGAGCGGCGTGACGGGCACGATCGCCGCACGAAGCGGCGGCTGGGCGGCGTTGGGATCGGAAGCCATCCGCCTTCGCTACCCCGCGGGCGCGCGCGCGGCAACCAAGGCTTGCCCTTCGCGGCGCGGCTCTGCATTCCAGCGGGCGAATGGTTTTGCGTCCCCCCTTCGTCCTGCTCGACGACGCGCGCGCCGATGGCCGCGGCGCGCGGCTCTATGTCGATCCCGTCGAGATCGTCGTCGCGCACCGTCTCGCGAAAATCGCCCCCGCGCTGGACCGGCTGCGCGGCGCGGCGGCGGAGGGCCTCGATGCCGCCGGCTGGCTCGCCTATGAAGCCGGCGCCGCGCTCGAACCCGCCGCGCCCGCGCGCGAGATGGACGGTCCGCTGCTCTGGTTCGGCCTGTTCCGCGGCCACCAGCGACTGGGCGCCGACGCGGTGCCCGCGCTGCTCCCCGATCCCGCCGGCGCCTGGGCCGGGCGCCCCCGCCCGCTGCTCGACCGCGCCGCCTATGATGCCGCCCTCGCGCGCGTGCTCGGCTATATAGAAGCCGGCGACATCTATCAGGCCAACCTCACCTTCCGCGCCGAGGCGCCGGTTGCCGGCCACCCCACCGCGCTCTACGCGCTGCTCCGCGCCCGCGCCGCCGCCGGCCACGGCGCGCTGGTCGCGACCGGCGAGCAGTGGCTGCTCAGCCTCTCGCCCGAACTCTTCTTCACGCTGGAGGACGGCACCCTCACCGCCCGCCCGATGAAGGGAACGACGCGACGGGACGCCGATCCCGCAATCGATGCCGCGCTTGCTCGCGATCTCGCCGAGGATCCCAAGCAGCGCGCCGAGAACCTGATGATCGTCGACCTGATGCGCAACGATCTCGGCCGCGTGGCGCAGCCCGGCAGCGTCGCGGTGCCGCAGCTCTTCCACGTCGAGACCTAT
>Ga0207671_10001573_pt1 | contig 26010 bp, 27 predicted proteins | sample KBSC24metaG_FD_184352 | JGI IMG/M metagenome (GOLD analysis project Ga0207671, IMG submission 184352) | Corn rhizosphere microbial communities from Kellogg Biological Station, Michigan, USA - KBS C2-4 metaG (SPAdes) (version 2) | ecosystem: Host-associated > Plants > Roots > Rhizosphere > Soil... | reverse complement strand
GTGCTGATAGCCACGGGACTTAAAAGATCGGTTATGGCAGATGCCATATCATAACATATACTGGTCGTATCGGCCCTGATATGAAAATGCAGATCGCCTCTGGTAGAAACCGCTGTGTGCTTGCTGCCGATGATAGGCTCAAAATTCGCTAATTCTTTAGGTAATGGAAGAGGGAGCCCAAGCCTAAGCCAGGCATCATGCCCGATTCCCATGACACAGCTTGCCCGGGAAACAGGGAAACGAACATTAACAGAATTATTAAGGTTGATGATCAGCTTGCAAAGCTTGCTGAAAACGTCTTTAACCTCCGGGGTATCCTTAAAATCCCAGACCATAAATATGGTATTGTCATTGGTGTAGTCTGTTACATTCTGTGAATCCGGATTCATAAGCTTATAATATACTTGTTGTGCGTTACGAAAATAAGCAAAATCCTCAACGCATTATGATAAGATCCTTAATTCTGATCGGGAAAATCGGCACCTATAGTAATTGCTTTCCAGGTCTCCAATTCGTCAACCATCGCGGTCAGTTTTTCTGATGCCCGCTTATAGGCGTCCTGACCAAGGTACAGGTGCAGCGGTGGTTGCTGATTTTCAGAAAGCCGTATCAATATCTCAGCGGCCTTATCAGGATCGCCGGGTTGTTTGCCATTGGCTGCCAGGTAGCGTTCCTGTGTATCTTTAACTGCCTGGTAACCTTCAATCTTACTTTCGGTAAAGGCGAGTGAGTCTTTGGTGAGAAAGCCGGTGCGGAAACCTGATGGCTCAACCACAGTTACCCTGATGCCGAACTCTTTAACGTCAAGCGCCAACACTTCGGAGAAAGCTGCGATCGCAGCTTTGGTAGCCGAATAGACCGACCAGCCCGGTGCTCCTACAAAACCGGCTACAGAGCCCATGTTGATGACGAACCCGGATTTCTGCTTACGCATAACGGGCAGAATGCTCCGGGTGACATTAATGGTAGCCAAAACATTAACATCAAAAATATTCCGGATGTCCCGCTCTACAATTTCTTCTACAGTACCGGCCATGCCGTATCCTGCATTATTAACTAGTACGTCAATTCGGCCGAATGCGGTAATCGTTTGCCTGATCGATTCTTCAATACAATCTAGGTTACCCAGGTCTACTGCCAGCGGGAGAAAACGGTCGGTGTCTATCAATCCAACAGCATCTTTAAGGGTTTGCGCGTTGCGCGAAGTGGCGGCTACACGGTAGCCGCTGGTCAGTAACTTTTTTACCAGGTTAAGCCCCAGGCCCTGGGAGGCCCCGGTCACATACCACACTTTTGATGAGTCCATAGCTTGTTTGATTTTTAGGATGTCATGATCTTTGATGTCTCCTCGATTAAGGACTGCATCAATACGGAGGCTTTAGTATGTTTGAGTATCGGTGAAATTTGCCCACCCCAGAACAATATCAAATCCCATTTTTGCTGTTCGAGCGCCGCTTTTCTTAACGATGACATAAAAGTAGTTTGCAAAGGGAACGGCAGAAATTGGTTCTCTTGTCCCACTAAATCTTTCGCTATTCTGCTGGTGATACCCCGGCCAAGCCGTCCTGTAAAGGCCCTTGACAGCGTAGTGTACTTAGCAGTATCAGAAAATAACATTTGCCGATGAATGGGTAGTGCGCCGGATTCATCACAGGCCAGGAATGCAGTACCAACCTGTGCGGCATCGGCACCCAATGTGAGTGCGGCTGCTATACCACGACCGCTTGCAATACCTCCCGCGGCAATAATGGGGGTTTTTACTTTCTCTTTAATCAATTGGACTAATACAAAAGTTCCGGTAGTTGACTGCTCCGCAGAAGCCAAAAATGATGGCCGGTGACCGCCCGCTTCGAAACCCGACGCGATGATCATGTCAACACCAGCTGCTTCCAAAGCAATAGCTTCATCCAATGTGGTGGCTGCGCCAACTGTTTTAATGCCCAGTTTACGGCATTGCTCCAGAATATCTTGAGAGGGTATACCAAACATAAAACTGAACACTTTTGGACGGGTATTCAGGATGACCTCAACCTGGTTTTCAAAACGGGATTTAAAGGTGGCAGGCTTTTCGGGCAGAGGGATCCCGGCTTCATCAAAATAAGGTTTGAATAAAGTTTTGGCCTGCTCAAAATGCACATCAGAAACAGTGCCATCTATGGCATCGGTATCAGAAACCCACAGGTTAATATTATAGGGTTTGTTAGTTGCCGCTTTTAGCTGTTTATCTTTTTCATAGATCTCCTGCGGACTCAAAGTGTAAGCACCAAATCCACCTAAACCACCCGCGTTGGATACCGTAGCTACCAGTTCAACCGATGACAATCCGCCGCCGAATGGTCCCTGCATGATCGGGTAATCAATGCCTAATATTTCTGTCGCTTTTGTGTTATACCACATGATTATATAATTTTTATTGCTTTACGCCGCCAGTCGTTTTATGAACTATTAGCTACTTAACCCAGTCAAATAAACTACTTCTATCTTATCGTCTTTTATCTTCCCTTTCACGTAATCAAAGAACGTAGCGGCGTAGGCATAAGTTTTATGTAATTCAAAAGCTTCCTGGTTTTGATATACCTCGTAATTGACAATCATTTGCGGAGAATCCTCCCGGGTATTCACCTGAAATAATTCACAACCTGCTTCCTTGCGGGTTTCAATAGCCATGGCAACCATGGCCTTTTTTACTTCCTCCTCAAACCCCGAAAGGATATCTATATTGGCGATCAACGTTATCTTGCTATCCATGACCAAAATATTTATTGTTACTGAGCGATATCGCTGATCATTTTATTAACGATGAGCCATTTGCCATCTATCTGGTGGAATGACAGCAATTCATGATAATTGAAATCATACATTTTTACCTTTACTTCGGCAACGGCTATAGAATTTATTACCCTGATATCGATAATATCACCTTTAAATGGTTTGCCCGAATCTTTAGGGCTTTGGCGATGTGCCACGCCATCCAAATATTGTTCCAGTGTTTTGGCATAAGGCTGGCCTTTTACATCGCCAAATAATAGTGTACCGCTGTAGTAAATTTGGCTTAATGAATTAACATCTCCTTCGTATATCCCTTTGAAGTAGATGTCTTCGAGCACCCGCGTAATGGCAGCTCGGTCTTGCTGATTATTTTCCATTTTCTTTAAATTTTGTGCTTTAATGCCCTGCAATGTGCAGAGCATTAAAGCGATTAATAAAAAGGGTTTCATATCAATTTAAATTATGTCCGGCTCCTATGCCACCATCTACATTGATGACAGCGCCGGTAATGAACTTACTTTTGGCAACGGTATAAACCATTTCCGCGATGTCTTCCACTTCGCCTACACGGTTCAGCAGATGTAGTCCCGCGCTTTGATCAGCATCATCGCCATGCATAGGGGTGCGGATAGTGCCAGGCGCAATCGTATTCACCCGGATGTTATCTTTACCAAACTCGCCTGCCAGCTGTATAGTAAGCGCTTGTAGGGCTCCTTTTGATGCCATTGGTGCAGTAATAGGCACTCCTGTAAGGGAGTGGGTAACCAAGGGCGTACCAATATTGATCACCACTCCATCGTGCTGTTTCAACATTTGTGGTATTACCGCCTGCGTGGTAAAATAAGTACCCTTCAGGTTGGTATTCAAAAACTTATCCAGGTAGGTTTCATCCACTTCCAAAAAAGGCCTGGTTTCAAATATACCGGCATTGTTTACCAGCACATCTGCCGAACCAAATTTTTCAATGGCTTTAGCTACCAACTGTTCACCTGTACGTTTATCGCTTACGTTGCCGGCAACCATGGCCAGGTTATCGCCAGCACCCAATTCGTTAAAAACCTGCTCCAATTTGTGGGTAGTTGAAGAATTGATCACTACATTATCGCCCTTTTCCAAAAAATAACGGGCTATTTCTTTACCGATACCTGATGATGCGCCGGTAACGATGATGGTTTGTTTTTTCATGTTTTTTATTTTTTATCGGCCGTGATACCTTTTTCTCTTAGTACAGATACTTGTTCGCCTGCATATCCCCAATCGTCCAGATCAACTTCCTGTATCACTACATGGGTTAAATGCGGGTCTTTATTGAGCGTGTTGGTTAACAAATCAGTTACACCTTTTATTAAGGCTTGTTTTTGTTCACGGGTGACTCCTTCACGGGTGATCTCGATTTTTACGAATGGCATGGCTTTGATTTTTTAGGCTAAGGCTATTTCTGCAACAGCGTTAGCGGTGATAGTTACATGTAGTTCAAACTCATTATAGATCAATGTATCGCCCAGGTCTTTGAAGAAATTACCTGAACGAAATTTCATTCCGTATTTGGTACGGTCGATCACGATCTTGCCTGACGCGGTAATTGTATCGTCAGTACTTTCAATTTGTGCATCAAACGCTACCGGATGGGTAAGATCCTTGATGGTCAGGTCTCCATTAATATGATAAGAGCCATCACCCTTGGGCACTGATGTGGTGATCACGAATAAAGCTTCGGGATATTGTTTTGAATTGAAGAAATCCTCTGAAGCCAGGTGACCGGCAAATTGCGCGTTGGTGGCTGGATCGGTTATATCCAGAATGTTAATCGATGTAGTATCGATGGTAAAGCGGCCGCCTGTTAGCAGGCCATCGTTAAAGGTTAAAGAACCCTCTTTAACGGAGATAGTTCCGTTATGTGCGCCGGTTACTTTGCGACCGGTCCAGTCGATGTTACTTTTAGCGCTTGCTATTTTAAAATTTTGTGTTTTCATGTCTTTATGTTTTTAATGACAACACAAATGTGGGGAGGAATGAAGAGGAACTTACGTGACCTACATCACATTTAAAAAAGCAGGTAAATTAAGTGATGTACATCACATTTGAGGAGATAGGCTCAGGAGTGATAAAGCCTGCTTAATGTTTCTCTCGAAACCCCCAGATAGGCGGCAATTAAATGTTTAGGGACAATATTATATAGTGCGGGATACTGAGCCAACAATTCTTCATAGCGATGTTTGGCATCATTGTTCATGAATGATAATAACCTTTTTTGGGAAGCAACATAACCCCTATTGGTACGCCAGCGAAAAAAATGTTCTACCTGATGGATCTCGTTGCAGAGTTTTTCCCGGTCGTCATTTGACAGGCAAAGCACCTCGGCATCCGTAATACAATCCAAATTGATAGTTGCTTTCGCGTTGCTGTAAAGCGCGTTGTAGTCCGAAGCCCACCACGTTGGCATAGCAAATTGAAGGATGAACATTTTCAGGTCATCGTTGATGTAGAATGATTTGAGGCAGCCGTCCAGCACAAAATATTCGCAATCTACCTTGTCGCCCGCGGCAACAATAACCTGACCTTTTTTGAACGACCGCTGTTTAAAATGTGAGAAAACATAATCGAACTGCTCATCCGTTAATGATATAGTTTTGGCGATATGCGCCTGGAGTGTTTCTTTGGCTTGCATCAAATCAAAAATACTTAATGCATTTAATATTTTGCCTATCTAACGTTAGTTCGCTATAAAGAACTCCCCAGGCCATTTCGACCAGCATGGACGAACAAAATTATGGTTTACAGTGTAAACCCACTTTTTAGCATTAAAAATATTTAAGTAATTGATTATTAATAATTTAATTTAATGTAAACCGTAAAAAGTGTAAACCATGTAAACCCAATTTTAACGAAATGGCTCACTTGTTTAAAGATTATACTTAGTTCGGTATTAAAGCAAAAGCCCCGGGATTTTAAAATTCCGGGGCTTTTGCTTTTCAGATGCAAGTATTACATCTTAACTGTTCCCTATGGCTTTTTTTCTTCCAAAACTGTTTTTTTGACTGGGGAAAGCTGACCAAAAATATCTGTTACCTGCAGGGCTATATAGTAATCCTGGGCTTTCAGGTTCATACCTTTAACCAAAAATCCTATACTGGTGATGTCTGGATCAGTCCCCTTGATAGATGCAATGGGCTTGCCTGAGTAGGAACTGTTTTCATATATTTTTACCTCATAGCTTAACTGCGGTGTTGCGGTTGGTAACATGCTCCAGTTCACAAAGATCTTTTTCTGGGAATGATCATAATAGGAAGCCAGGTCGTAAATACTTGCCGGCAACATCTCCGGTTTATCTTTTTGACTGGTAGGATAAAAGGTTTTCGGTTGCCCCGGGTTTGTACCGCATGAAGTTACCTTTACGCCATCGTTGCCATACTTTTCCGCCTTCCATGATCCTTCCCCAGCTTCGGCTACTAACGAATCGGGGTGTGCCCATCTGTTTTGATCTGTTAACATCCAGTATGATTTGTAAACCGCTGTTCTTGACCTTTTTTGATCATCAGCAAAGTTTTCCAGGAAACTCCCGATATCGCCATGAAGCATAGCCTCTTTTTCGGGCACCACAAAAGTTACATAATGTCGGTAGGTTTTTTCGCTTTGGTCATATATCCAGTAACCTACCATTGTTGTGGAGTCATTTACAGTCCATCTTTTTACAATGTTGGTATACCAATGATCGGGCTTCCAGCCAAAATCGGCGTGGGAGTGAAGCCCGGTGCCTTCGCCTCCAAAGCCGCCAACAAAAGTTAAGGGGTCTTTATACAGTGCTGATAGCTGGATCTTGTTCGGAAAATCCCAGATGGAAAATATATTATTGGGCATGCGGGTTTCATTTAACCCAGCCTTTTGTATGCCGCAATAACCACCGCTTTTGCCAATACCAAATTGCACGCTGCAGGCATAAGTATAAGGTGCCAGGCCGTCGGCCGGGAACATCACATCGGCCATCATCAGTTCGGCTTTGATCTTACCCATTTTTACGGTTTTTACATACGGCCCCCATTTGGGGCAGCTTTGCTGGGCAAGGCCAGGTGTTACAATGGCGAGGGTCAGTATCGGAATAAAAAGGCTCTTTATTTTTAAGTTCATTTGATTAGTGTATTTTTTAATTAGCACGCGTTGCATCTATGGTTTGTTCAACTACCAGATAAGAGCCCGGTACATAAATACGTATAGGAAAGCGAAGATTTAAACTATACATTCCATCGGGTAATCCGTCATTGTGTACAAACTGAGTAGGTATCCTTTGGTAAATATTAAATCCGTTGCCTAAAGAGCTTAATGGAAATGGCGTGAACGGAAATTTAAAAACCATGGCATCATCAGTATAATAGTAAGATTTGGTGTACTGCTGTAATGATTGTAAATATGGCGGAACAGGATTTAACCCGGCAGCTGGCCGACTGATGATTTCGCCCTTTTTTGGATTGAAAAATACCCCGTTTTTATCCATGTACTTAACCGTGATCATATTTGGGGTATCGGCAATTCTTGTAACCGTTAAAAGTGGAGGTTTGCCAACTACTGACTTGCTCTCATTACCCACCACTATCCTGGTTTCGCTGGTTGAGCCAATAGTTGGTACCGACTCAAAGGTGGTGGTGTCCCGGAGTAAAAAATCGCCTATTTTGGGGTATATTTTTGTTCCGGTTTCGTTTTTTATTTCCAGGTCGAACTGGTACTCGCCGGCGGGTAATTTTAAAGCGCCGTAGTTACCTGAAATTTGACCGCTGGATGGGTTAATAGAAATTGGCGCTGCATTAATGGTTTTAAGTTTAGCGTTGATCAGTTGCAGTGTTGTATCGGTTTTAGGATCATACAGTGCCGTCCAAACCGAAACAGGGTATGTTTTGCTAAACAGATCATCTACAATATTACCTGTTGCTTTATCATAAAAATGTATAACCCTTACCGAAAAAGGTTGCGAGGTTCCGTCACCATTTAAACCGGCACTAAGGAATGCCCGCCCTTTTGGAATAATGATAGGGCTTTGCTCGTAATGAATGTATGGGCTCAAAAAGCCATTGCCTGTTTTTTTACATGCGTAGCTTGTTACTAAACATATAATAAGTAATGGGATATATAAAAATAGGTTACGTTTCATGTTGTGGTTATTGTTTAAAAAATAAAACATGCGAGTTACTAAGCACATTAAGCTGACCTGTTGAAGTAGTAAGGCCCGTTGTTTGACAGCGTACCCTAACACCAACCGTATCCGGAATGTCAGGCGCGACTACTACGTTTGGCAGCTTGCCTTTGATAAATGTGTAGTATTCCAGGCTCGGAGCTGTGCTGGTTGCCGATGTATATCCTAAATTGGGGTCAAATGTTTTTTCGAACGATATGACCGCCTGGCTCCCGGTTTTAGAGGTATTGAAAACAACGCCATTCTCGGTTAATGACTCATAAGTTACTGTTTTAGGAATGATGTAAGTATTCAGTGAATCTTTAAAAACATGCAGATCATATTTGATCAAAGTATCAATGCTGTACCTGGCAAAAGGGTCCTTTTTTTGAGCCTGTAGTGTTTTTGCCTGTAAATAATTATTAATAGCAAAATCTGTTGGGGCATAAAATGTTATGCCTTTTTGATTGATCACATCTTTTAACCCGGCTTTATCAACTACCATTAATAAAGTATCAAATAGGTTATATCTGTTACTTTTTAAATAATCATAAGTGCTTAAGGTGGTAGTGGTGCTTTCTAACTTACCACCGATGATGTAATCGTTTTTCTTGCATGAAACCAGTATGATACCAGCTAACGCAGAGATCATAAAGAATTTAATTATATTTTTCATTTTCTTGTCTGTTTAATTGAATTACTGACCTGCTGATGCCCACCATGCGTTTTGTGTTAGCAATGGATCCTGTGGTAAAAGGGTTCTCAAATCAAGCGGCCATAAATAGCCCCGGTTAGTTATGCGATTAGGTAAGTAACCATCGATGGAATTATCATAATTGGGGTTAGTAATAAGACCTGACCGTACAAGATCAAAATACCATTGACCTTCGCCGTATAATTCTCTTCCACGTTCATCCATGATGGTGTACAGTAAATCATTCTGCCCTGTAAAAATATAAGGATCAAGACCTGCCCGTTGGCGCACGCGGTTAAGGTAAGTCAATGCGCTCCCGGTATTTCCAAGGTTCAAATCAGCTTCGGCCTTTAACAGGAATATATCGGCAAGGCGTAAAACAACCATATTATTGCTCACAAAAGGAAGAGTTTGCTGCTGTGGGTTTTGATATATCACATTGGCGTATTTAACCATCAGGGTGCTATTGCTATGCAAACCATAAAATGTAGATTTAACACGCACGTCGTTGCTTACCTTGGTAGTATCGTATAAGTTATTGATCAGGTCCTTATTTACCGCCCAGCTTGAACTTTTACCTTTTACAAGCGGATCTGCCAGGAAAATGGAAAAGATGCCGCTACTCCCGCTCTGTGCTTCATTCTGATTTGGCGAGTAGATCATGTTAATCTCAAAGATGCTTTCCGGGCTCTGGCCTTTAAATATATTGGCGAAATTTGCACCCGGTTCCAGCGAATAATTGCCATTCTGAATTACACTATCGGCTGCAGCTGAGGCTAACTGATATTGCTTTTGCCACATATATACCTTTGATAAAAGTGCCAAAGCCGATCCTTTACTGGCCTGAACAGCAACTTTTGAAGCATCTGAGTAATTGTAGCTTAAAAGATTGGAGCTCTTTTTCAGATCGCTCACTACCTGGTTAAAACCATCGGCATCTGAGCTGCGGGCTATGGGTTTGGCATTGATGGGGTCGGTATAGGCTTGTGTAACTATAACCGGTTGCCCCCAAACCTGGGTAATATAATAGTAGCAATAGGCCCTGATAAAATAAGCCTCGCCCATGATTTGATTTCTAGTGGCCACAGGATCATCTGTGAATTTGGAAGCAGGAATATTGGGTACCTTGCTCAGTATCAAATTACATTGACTTATAACCTGGTAAAAGCTGGTCCAATTGTGCAATACAGATTCATTATAAGGAACATAATTAAAATTCCACTGATTGGCAGAGCTTAGAGAGCCTATTGTCCAATCGCTGCCATAGGTAAATTCATTAGCCGTAGCATCTCCTAAAATAAAATAAGCATTGCCATTGGTTAAAGCTGTACGTAACAGACCGTATGCACCTGCCAGTCCGCTTTCGGCAGCCCTTTCACTTGACCAGAAATTATCATCGGTTGGTGTGTCGATCGGCCCTTCGTTGATGTATTTTTTGCAGGAGGTAATTAATCCAACGCCGCAAATAATTATAGCTATAATGTATTTATTGATATACTTTTTCATCTGTAATTTCATTGAATTAATTAAAACTGAACATTTACACCCAGGGTTACTTTTTTAGGGATAGGGTAAGTAGCCCCATCGTAAATACCAAACGGATTTACCTGTTCGGCATCAGGAACCTTGGCCTTTTGGAAAGTATACACGTTTTGTAAAACAGCATAGAAGCGGCAGCCCGAAAGCCCCAAAGCATCTAAATACCTTTTAGAAAGTTTGTACCCTAAAGAGATATTCGTGATTTTTAAATAGGCTCCGTTCTCATTAAACATGGTTGAGAATGGGAAGAACTGGTAAAAATATGCTCCGCTTGGGTTTAGGGCCGGGTATTTGGCTTTATAGCCTGCCGGATCTTTAGCCGCTAACGCGGGATCCCAAAATCCTATTTTGGAGAGGTCTGGAATGCCTGAATTAGTAAAGTTGGTGATGCCATTTGCCCAGTTATCATATTGGTTTGATAACAAACTATTGATGATATCCCTTTTTAACGTAAAGGTCATCCCGATGCCTAATGAGAAGTTTTTATAGCTGAAGTTATTGTTAAAACCACCTGTTATGGCTGGGTTTGGATTCGCGGTTGGCAGCAAATCGCCTTGCGCGTTACCTTTGTCTTCGTCAGACCAAACATCAAAATCGCCATTAGCATCCATCCAGATAGGATAGCCAGGTTTAACCCCGTAATTTCCTTTAAAATAGGTAAGGACCTGGCCTGTATATGGATTAACCGGTACCTGTGATTGCGAATTATAAACCCCCTGATAGATCATCTGGTTAAGCATATACATTGGCTTGCCCACCTGGAAAATATAATTGATACCCAAACCACTATTACGGTCAACGTATGTTGCATAAATAGTACGGTTGCCATTTGGAAGGCTGCGGATCTGGTTTTTGTTATACGAGAAGTTGAAGTTGGTAGTCCATTGAAATTTGCTGGAAGGCGGAAGGTTATGTGTATCAATATTAACCTCGATACCAGAGTTGCCCACAGATAAGCCTGAGTTAGAGGTTTGTTGCGTATACCCGGTATAAAAGGCCAGCGGGAATGTATAGTATTTATTACTTTGGATCTTGTTATAATAATCGATGGTAAGGTTAACGCGGTTGTTAAAGAATGCTCCGTCAAAACCAATATCAAATTGCTTGGTGGGTTCCCAGGTAAGATTTTTATCGGTAACGCCATTGCCGGTATTAAAGTTAGGCGTACCCATGGCCACACCGTTATAATAACCTTGTGTTAAATTGTAGCCATTGTATGGTGCGTAAAAATCAGAAGGTTGGTCACCGTTTACACCGTAACTTGCCCTTAATTTCAAGAGTGATATCCATTTTACCGATTTTAGATAATTCTCATCAGAAAGTATGTAGCCCGCACTTACCGAAGGGAAATATCCCCATTTGTGATTGGAACCAAACCTTGACGAAGCATCGGCACGCATGGTGGCATCAAACAGATATTTTTCTTTATAGTCGTAATGCACCTGCGTGGCATAAGATAGCAGCGACGATGCCTGGTAATCAGTTGAAGCAGTTAAACTGGCTTGCGGAACACCCTGAACCACTTTTATATTATCATCGGGAACGTTATCTCCATAGATGTTTTTGCTGTTTACCACATCCCTTTGAAAGTTTTGCAGTACCAGGATATTGATATTATGATTGGTGCCAATTTTTCGTCCGTAGGATAAAACGTTATTGACGTTGGCCGACACATAATTGCTGCTGTAGTCATAAGAAGTAGCAATCCCCTGTGCCGATAGTGTTGTAGGTGAGCTGAACTGGTTTTCGCTCATATTGGTGCTGCCCGACCCCTCAATTTTATACAATAATCCTGGTAGTATTTGGTAGTGTAAACCTATAAAACCGGTTAAGAGATCGTTTCGGTCCTGGTTTCTTAATTGATCATAGTCTCCCCGGTACCTGGCAATATCCGTGTCATTTGTATAATACAATGAGCTTGGCTGTTGAAAACCGGATAAAGGATTGACCTCATGCGGATCATTACCTAAGCCCGGCTGCCTGTCGACCCTCGAAAAGCTGATGTTTACCTCGGTGCTCAGTTTTTTATTGATCTGATAATCAATATTCGAGCGGAACGAATAGCGCTTAAAGCCGGTTCCATATAAAACGCCGTTCTCATCATAATTATTCAAACTGAAGCGGTAATTGATGGCATCTGTAGCCCCGGCTATGGATAGATCGACATTGTGGATATAGCCTTTACGGTAAAACAATCCCTGCCAGTTAGTGGCATTATTAAATGCCGGATTTAAACTGTCGGTAAGCATTTGTGGTAATGAACCAATTGCTCTTACACCACCCTGTTGGGTTAGGAAATTAAGCTTTTGATTCCGCTCATAAGAGCCGGTGGCTGTTTCAACTAATTTAGGCTGATCAGAAAAGCCACCGTAAACGTTTAAGTTTATTTGGGGTTTTCCTTTAACCGCTCTCTTTGTTTTTATAGTTACTACGCCATTTGCGCCCCTTGAACCCCATATGGCCGTGGCGGCTGCATCTTTGGCTATCTGTATGCTTTCAATATCATTAATGTTGATGCCGGCTAATACGTCGGTTTGAGTGTTATCGTAGTTGCCCAAGTCTGTAAGGCTGGTGGGTACACCATCAATAATAAACAAGGGAGTACTCAGCGCATTGGCTTCGGAAAGATTAGATGATAATGACGAATTACCCCTTACCGTGAAAGTGTTACGTACTCCTGGTTGCCCGCTAAAATTTTGAATATTAACCCCTGTTACCTTACCTTGTAAGGCAATATCAAAACTTGGTGCCGGCAAATTTTCTATATCTTTGCCAGAAATTACCGTTATGGCGGCAGTGGTTGTCCGTTGTTTAATTTCATGGTAACCTACTACAACCACATTATTAAGTTCATTTTTTGATGGTTGAAGGTTTACATTAATAACCGATTTGCCATTAACATCAACTTCTTTGGCATCGAAGCCGATAAATGAAAATCTGAGGACGGCATTGGTAGAAACGGAGATCTTAAACTTACCTTCCGAATCGGTAATTGCTCCCTTTTTCTCCCCTTTAACGGTTACCGATACCCCGGGGATAGCTCTGCCGTCATCGGCGCCTTTAACTGTGCCGGTTATATTTACCTGGGCATAGGCAAGCCCGTAATAAAATAACAGCAAACAACAAATCAGAATCTTTTTGTAAATGTTCATCATGCTTTACTGGGTTAAATAAATAAATTGGATTGTTTGATAATTAATTATTGGATAATCGCCGGTTAACAATACATACCTTAATTTGCACTGATAAACAGCCCCACTGTTAGTGTCGGACTTAACTCGTAAGTGATTGCTTTTCAATCAGAAAACCAATAATCTCTTAAACCAAACCTATCGAATAATTTTATTGAGCACCTAATTAAAGGGCACGCAAACGTTTGCTGTTGATGTTTTATTACGCAGTAGTTAAAAAAGTATATTGTTTAATAATTAAAACAAAAAAGAGGTGCTCAAATTGGGCATAAGGGCTAATTATTATTAAAAAATGAGGAAGAAATTAATTGATATGGGTAAAAAAGGAAGATAGTTTTGTTATAGAAAGGTAATTTTTTATGATTTTATATCAATTTTAAAATAAAAGACATAGAAATACGTTGAGAAGTCCTTTTATTGAAAATAAACATGCCAAAAATCAAAAATTTGGAGACATCTAAAAATATTCCTGTTTTTGTTAAAACCTGAATCATAGGCTTTATCAGGAAAATGAAACTATGCTTTTTCAAAAAATAACGCAAACGTTTGATGTGATTAAATTTAATGCGGTGATATCTTTCCATCTTAATTACGCTGTTTTTTAGTTGCCTTGAATACCGTATTATGTGTATTCAAACACAAGTCCGGCAAACCTGGCACTCATAACATCTCTTTTCAAATAAAATTCGGGTTTAAAAATGACTGGTTCGGGATGGGCTTTGTCTACTTACCATATATAGTGGTTGAGTTAGGGGCAGGGTGAGGATACTTTTGAGGAAACAATAACAAAAACTCAAAAAATTAAATCATGAAAACGAATAAACACATCCTTATCAGTAAAATTATCGCCGGTGCTTTTGTCCTGCTTACAGCAACCACTGGCTTTGCTCAAACCAGCACATCTGCCAACGCTCAGCAACCTGATGCTATCCGCTCCTTTCGTGCTCACATTTCGGATGAAGCACTTGCCGATCTGCGCCAACGTGTACAGGCAACCCGCTGGGCCGAAAAAGAAACAGTTACTGATCGCTCACAAGGCGCTCAACTTGAAAAAATACAAGCCCTGGTAAAATATTGGGGAACTGGTTACGATTGGCGCAAAGCCGAAGATAAACTGAATGCCCTGCCGCAATTCATAACCAATATTGATGATCTGGACATCCACTTTATTCACGTACGTTCCAAAAATCCAAATGCCCTGCCGGTGATCATCACCCATGGCTGGCCGGGTTCTGTTTTTGAACTCCTGAAAGTTGTTGGTCCGCTGACCGATCCCGAAGCTTATGGAGGCCGCAAAGAAGATTCATTTGATGTAATTATCCCTTCTATGCCAGGTTATGGATTCTCTGGTAAACCTGCAGGTACCGGTTGGAATGCTGATCACATAGCCCGTGCCTGGGATGTATTGATGAAACGTTTAGGATATAAGAATTATGTATCGCAAGGTGGGGATTGGGGTTCGGTAGTGGCAGATAAAATGGCCGCTCAAAAACCAGTTGGATTATTAGGTATCCACGTTAACATGCCGGCTACTGTACCTGCCGATGTAGCAAAATTACTGGCCAGTGGTAGTCCTGCGCCAGCGAACCTTTCTGCCAAAGAAAAAGCTGCTTATCAATCATTAAATAATTTGTATACCAGGGGCGGTGGATATGCCGGTATTATGGTAACGAGGCCACAAACCATTGGCTACAGTTTGTCTGATTCGCCGGTAGGTCTGGCCTCATGGTTCTATGATAAATTTGCCGACTGGACCTACAGCGGTGGCGATCCTGAAAAATCATTGACCAAAGATGAAATGTTGGATGATATTTCATTATACTGGCTGACCAACACCGCAACATCAGGGGCACAACTTTACTGGGAAAACAATGCCAACAATTTTAACGCTGTGGATATTTCGATCCCTACAGCAATAACTGTTTTTCCTGGCGAGATCTATCAGGCACCAAAAAGCTGGGCCGAAAAAAGCTATCACAAGCTGATCTATTTTCATGAGGTAAATAAAGGCGGTCACTTTGCTGCCTGGGAAGAACCACAACTTTTTGCAGAAGAGCTTCGTGCAGCATTCAAATCATTACGTAAATAACTGGTCGAATATATAATGTTACCGGCCGCAGGCCAATGTATAAAATTAACCTGCGGACTACCGGTAATCATTATTTGAGTCCCGCAATTAAAAATATTAGACATAACCAAACAGGCAGCAAATGCCATTAAATAAAAGGAGAAATTAAGATGTCAAACGAAATCCAAAACAGTCGCCGTCGCTTTTTAAGTACCGCGGCCATCACTATCGCAGCTTCCCAATTGGGGATATTGGGTTCTGCAATTGCAAAATCGACAACAGGAATCCCGGCAAATGCAAATGCCTTTAAATCTGGTGCAAACGCATCATTTGATAATATAAAACAAATTAAAGCCGGCGTGCTGAATATAGGATATGTTGAAGTAGGACCCACCAATGGTAAAGTGGTTGTTTTGCTGCATGGCTGGCCTTATGATATTAATAGTTTTGTTGATGTGGCCCCATTGCTGGTATCCGCAGGTTACCGGGTAATTATTCCGCACTTGCGTGGTCATGGTACTACCCGTTTTCTTTCAGACAATACACCCAGGAACGGCCAGCAGTCTGCCGTAGCTGTAGACATCATCGCCTTGATGGATGCGCTTCAAATCAAAAAAGCCATATTTGCCGGTTATGATTGGGGAGGACGAACAGCCTGTATTATCGCGGCTCTGTGGCCGGAACGATGCGAAGCCCTGGTTTCGGTGAGCGGTTACCTGATGACCAACCTGGAAGCCAGCAAACACCCGCTGCCGCCAAAAGCCGAATACACCTGGTGGTATCAATATTATTTTGCTACAGAACGCGGTCGTGAAGGTTATGACAAATACCGTCGTGATTTTGCGAAACTCATTTGGGAAACTGCATCACCAAAATGGAACTTTGATGAAGCTACCTTAAACCGTACTGCGGCTTCCTTTGAAAATCCAGATTATGTGAGCATTGTGATCCATAATTACCGCTGGAGACTGGGCCTGGCCGATGGGGAAGCAAAATATGATGATCTGGAGAAACAACTGGCAAAAAGCCCTGTTATCACTGTGCCAACCATAACCCTTGAAGGCGATGCCAACGGTGCGCCACATGCTGACCCTGCATCTTATCGTAACAAATTCTCGGGTAAATATACCCACCGTACAATCACCGGTGGCATAGGGCATAATCTGCCACAGGAAGCGCCAAAGGCCTTTGCTGATGCCGTGATAGAAGCAGATAGTTATACCAAATAAACCCGGCACTTAAACTGAAAAATATTGAGATTTAAAAATGTCTGATTCACGACTACTGTTGTCCGCTTGATGCATTTATTGATAGGGCACCGCCCAATATGAGGGTATATTTGAGCTACAATAACAAATAACAATTTAAAAAAAAGAAAACAATGGAAACCAATAAAATAGATTCACCAGTGAATTCAATCAAAATAATCGAAGACATTACCGATAACAAAATCGAAAAAGTATTATATACCGCCAAAGTACGCACCACAGGTGCCCGTGAGGGTTTTTCCCGTAGCGATGATGGTCGTCTGGATATCAGACATGCTACTCCTGGTACATCGGCTCCGGGTACTAATCCAGAGCAGTTATTCGCTGCCGGGTGGTCAGCATGTTTTGAAGGCGCTATGGGTATTGCAGCTGCTAAAATGAGGGTAACGCTTCCTGCTGAACTGGCTATCGATGCAGAAGTAGATCTGGGAATTACCAGCGGAGCTTACTTTTTACAAGCCCGTCTTAACGTAAGTCTTCCTGGCTTAGATCGTGAGGTAGCACAAGCTTTGATAGAAGCCGCTCACCAAACATGTCCATATTCGAAACTGACAAAAGGTAATATCAACGTAGTGATCAACCTGGTTTAATACCCCTTTCTAAAAAAGAAAAGCCTGCCCGAAATAATTGGGCAGGCTTTTTTTATGAGTAAAATGGAGTGCTATTTAGATGTCAATACTTTCACCTATTGCTGGTAGATGTAGCTCTATCCCTGCTGCTTTAAATTGCTTAATGGCAGCGCTTTTATCGATCTTAATAAAGCCGAACGTATCATAATGAACACCCAATACTTTATTGGTTTTAACAAATTGTGCGGCTTCAATGGCCTCTTCTATGCCCATGGTTAAGGCATCGCCAATTGGGAACACGGCGAAGTCGATATCAGCCCATTTAGGGATCAGCGTCATATCTAAAGTAAGTCCGGTATCCCCGCTGTAATAAAAATTACCTTCGGCAGTTTTTATTACAAAGCCACAGGCTACACCGGCATAGGTTCCATCCGGCAAACTGCTGGAGTGCTGAGCTATAACTGATTTTGCCGTGCCAAAATCAAAAGCAACTTTGCCACCTGGGTTTAAAGGGTGTACATTCTTTACCCCTTGTTTGCTAAAATAAGAATACAGCTCCCAGATGCCTACCACCATAGCTCCCGTGCGGTTGGCAATGACTACCACATCAAGCATGTGGTCAAAGTGTCCATGGGATACAAAAATGTAATCAGCCGGTATGGTATTAATATCGATATCTTTCGCTAATTCATTTCCAGTAATAAAGGGGTCAAATAAAATGTGTTTGCCACCAGCAACTACCGAGAAGCAGGAGTGGCCGTAATAGGTAATTTTCATAAGGTATTTTTTATGTAATGATAATTAATTTAGCGTAATGATCCCGGCGTTTACCTGTGGTAAAAACCTGCTGTAATCGTAAATAATATAAGCGCGTTTGATGATTGTTTCGCCTACCTGAAGCGGGGCCTGCATCATTTTTTGAAGGAACAGGTTGGGTTTGGAGGTATCCCCGGTGCCTGGATTAAATGCTTTTTCGAAATTAGCTGGCAGGGGTGGTTCCGGGATATTGTTTTTGGTGGTATAAAGATTTGAAGGGGCGAAATTTGGTGTGGGTTTAAGCATATCTACATAACCCATATGAGGTGAATACAGGCGCCAGCCCGAGCGTATATTAGTACTGAAGGACACAGCCTCTTCTGTGCATTTCAATTCCCTTGCAGTGCCGTATTGTGTTTGGGCATAGGCACCGATACCCAGAAACGATGTCATTGCTATCAAGAATAGTTTTTTCATGGATAAGATATTTTACTGTATCGTTTATATCATAATACCAACCCTCTTTTGAAGGGCTGGTATGGTTTGCTTATAAATGCATATTATCCTCGTCTGTTGGCCGTCTGCTTTTGTTTTTTTCCGCAACGCTGATCATAGCGCAATCCTGCGGGTTATTTTCAAATGGTGCCCTTGTGAGGAGTGACATAGAAAATAACGATATGATAGAGATTAATAATCTGCTTTGTCTATACTTTCCGGTGCTGTTCATAAGATATTATTTTTAACGTTGCTATTGCTGTTCAGGTTTGCCCTGGTTGCGGTTAAAATTTCGCCCATAGTGGTATTTTGGATAAAGCCAACTACCTCCCAGTTTTGTGGGTTAAAACCTTGCGGAACTTTAATATAGCTTGTGCCTTTTTTATCTGAATTTAAGGTAACGGTTTGCAGTTCGCGTACTATCTGCGCATGCGCTAAAGTGCGGCCGCTGTTTTCGCCGGCTGCTACTTTACTGATGGCCGATTTTTGTACAAGGGCTATCAATAAGCGGTCTGTTGCCGTGCCTCCCGTTACCTGGTAGTTGACAGCCAGTTTATCTTTATCCTGCTGAACCTGTAAGGCAACATCTGCTGAAGCTGTACCGGCTAATGCCCCCGAAATAGCGTTACGAAGAGCGGGTTCGTCCGATCCTATACATTCGGCCTTTCCATTAATAACAACCTGCGGCGTGTAAATTTGCGGGTTGTTAAGCCATTGGCCATAAGCAACCTGTCGTTTGGAGAATTCGGCATTGCTGAATACATCTTTCCAGCCCAGCCGGTTCCAGTAATCAACATGATAAGCCAGCACATAAACGGGTTTATTTGTTGATTCTTTTTGAATTTTGGCCAATAGATCATCTGCTGCCGGACAGCTTGAACAGCCTTCGGATGTAAATAGTTCCAGCAAAACAAAGCCTTTTCCGGTAACCGGGGGATTGTCTTTTTTAGGAGAGGCGGTTGAGGGATCGATCAAAGCGGTCACTATCAATAAGGATGCTATGGCACCCGCGCAAAAAGTTAAAATTTTAAGAGTTTTCATATCTTCTGATTTTTTAATTACCTCAAAAGTATTCTCCTAACAGCTGCTTATTTAGTGCAAAAAGGCTCAATCAGGCATAATCCCGGTCCGACCGGACATTTATGAACTCCAAAATATTGGTGTTACTGGTGTACTTTACCTGTTCTCGAGCCAGTTTAAAAAAACTGGCGCCTTCTCTTTATTAATGAGCAATTTCTCGGGCGTAGGGATAGTAAGTTTTACAAATAATTTACGCATAAAGTAATGTTCTACCTCTTTTATCGCGTTAAAATTTACGATATACTGCCTGTTTAACCTGAAGAATTGTACAGGGGATAACAAGCTGATCACCTGGTCAAGCGATTGACTTAAGGAGTACTCCTGCTGATCAAAACACATGATGGATGTAGCCTCGTTCCGGATATAAAAGAAAGCGATACTATCGGTAGCTACAGTGGTGTATTTATTATGCTTAAATACCAGGAAACTCTTTTTACCGGCGGGTGGTGCAATCTGCGATAACAAATTACCCAGGTCGGGCATGATGCTTTGCTGGAAAAAGTTTTTAAGCTCATCAACCTTTTTAAAAGCATCGGTGATATCACTTTTTGAAAACGGCTTCAGCACATAGTCCACACTGTTGGCTTTAAATGCTTCCAGCGAATACTCATCAAACGCGGTACAAAAAATAATGGGACACGTGATCTTCACAGATTTAAAAATTTCAAAGCAAAGACCATCAGACAGCTGGATGTCCATGAATATCAGGTCGGGCTGTTTGTTCTCCGTCAGATATTTTACCGAGCTTTCAATGCTTTGCAGTTGTGCTATCACTTTTGCCTGCGGCCTAACTTCGGCTATCATGTTTTCCAATGAGCGGGCCGCTTTTAATTCGTCTTCAATGATGATAATGTTCATGTATTACCGGGAGTTTTATTTTGAATATTTTATTATCGTTTATGATCTCTATTTTTTTATCTAAGAGGTGGCTATAACGCAGGTTGATATTTTTAAGACCAACACCTAATGATGATTCCTCATTTCTTTTAGGTTGTACCTGATTTTCCATAACTAAGCTATCGTTCTCCTCATAAAACTTTATATGCAGTGGGCGCTCCAATGACACGACGTTATGCTTGATACAATTTTCTATCAGCAATTGTAAAGTAAACGGCGGAATAAGCGTGCCAAAGTATTTTTCATCAATGGTATTGGTGAAAGTAAAGCCATCCTCAAACCGGGCCTTTAATAAAAAATTATAGGCTTCAACTATTTCCAGCTCTTCTGATAAATGGATCAGATCCAGCTTACGGCTTTCCAGCGTAAAGCGATAAAAATTGGACAGTTTCAGAATAAAATCTACCGAATTTTTATCATTAGTTTCAACCATCGCTTTCAACGTATTTAGGCTGTTGAATAGGAAATGGGGATTGATCTGTTGTTTCAATAATTCGTATTGCGCCCCCAGGTTGTCGGACTTGGTGCGCTCCAGCTCGATACTCACCTGCTGGTTTTTGTAGTTTTGATACATGAGGTGTATGAACATGTAAAAAACCAGGTTAATCAATATACCCCTCACTTCAACCATCAACATTACAGGGCCAAAATTGATGTGCGATAATATGAGTTGCTGTATGGATGCCAAAGCCAGCATAACCCCAATACCGATCAATAGGCTGCTCATGAGCCGGTAATAAGAAAAGCTTCTGTTTGAACGATTGGTAACCGGGTTTCCGCGCAGCGTGTATATATTATAATACCATACAAACAAGGCAAATAAACCGGTGATCGCTGAGTTTACGGCGGCCTCTGCCGGATTAAAGTGCCGCTCGGCAATTTGCGGGACGGATGACAATAAACCCAGAAATATTGAACTGACCCATATGATCCCCGGAGATATTTTAAAGCTTGTATTTTTCATTTAGAATCAATTGTTTTACGGGAATATAGATGGTCGTAAAGCAAAGATAAAGTAAATTATCGCCTTCATTATCCCGGTTATATTGCTAAGCTACAACCCAAAGCAGAAAATTACTTATCTGTTTGTGGCTGAGTTAGACATTTTACATCTTCAACCAGACTATTGCAGCCCTGAATATCTACAAACTTTTAAACTCACATAGTTGATATGGATCATCCGCTTTTCCGTTTACACAACTAAGCCAGTTTTGCTGAGCTATCGCTTCCGAACAGGGGCCGTAAGTAAAAATCCTGATCGGTCTTTTTAGCGACTCTTTTTGCAATATTTCCAGCACGGTTTGTAGGATCTCTCCTGCAAAAGGGGTATACAGGAAAAATACCGTGCCTTGGGCGTAATCCGCCAGCCGTGCGTCTGTGTTGATGAATTCAACGTTGGATAAGTTGAGCTGCTGTGCACATGTATTTGCATAATTGCAGTAAGCCGGTTCATATTCAACTCCTTTGGTTGTGGCCCTGCTGATGAGATTCACCAGGATGGCTACCTGCCCTAAGCCTGATCCCAGATCAAAGAAGACATCATCCGGCCCTAAGTGGGCAAGCGTTGCCATTTCGAATATTATTCTCGCGGGTGTTTTTTGATAAAATACCATTTCCGGTTCCCGCTCCGTGGTGGCTTCTGGGATGGCCTGGTGGGATAATAACCCGTTGATGAAATCATCCAGATTATCATAGCCAATATTATCTGCCGGACTAACGTCGTGTTCAAAATATTGATCAATAGCTTTTCTGAAAGATGCCCCGGTGTAAATGCCCGTTCTGATGTTTTCTCTGAGCTGAGTAAACAGATCATTGTCTATTTTTTCCAGGTCAGTTTTTACCTTTTCTGCCCGCTGTTGGAGTATATTTAATTCTTCTGTCTGTTCCGGGTTTTGCAGCAGCCCTTCGATCCGGTCGATGATATGAAAATCAATAAAGTCGATAACGTTTGCGCGGTTGTTAAAATTAATTTCCTGATGGATCGCCACGTCTTGTTCTATTGCTTGTATATCGGCTTGTATTTCTGCTAAAACCATTGTTGATCGTGTGCCGAATGTATTACTACCACCCAAAATTGATCGTTTTTTTAAGATCCGGGTGCAGACTTATGGATACCGGGCAGGTTGATGCCGCCAGTTCAAGGATCTTCTTTTCCTGATCGGTATACTCCATCGGGAATTTAAAATCGAGGATGATCTCGGCCACCCTGCGTGGGTTTGGTGCCATAACTTTGGAAACATCGCATTTAGTATTATCCATATTGATGCCATGCGAGCGCGCAGCTAAAGCCATTACGGTTAAAACACAGCCGGCTAATGATTCGGCAAGCAGGTCTGTCGGCGAAAAGCCTTCGCCTTTGCCATGATTATCAGTTGGCGCGTCGGTAATGAGTTTAGATCCTGATTGCAGATGGATCGCTTCAGTCTTTAAATCACCAATATACGTTGTTGAAATAGTTGCCATGTGGTTAATAATTATTATAAGTGAAGTTAATGTTTTTGGAAACGCGATTTAAACAGGTTTGTTCAACTACCTAAAAACTGGTATAAATAATTCCAAAAATACTGGTATTTCTATTGAGGTTTTTATGAAATAGTTTTGTATAGTAATTATTGATGTGTAAGATATCCCTATAACCTCAACACATCTAAGGGAACTATGTAAAGTTTACCAGCATTTATCAAATAATCTATACAAGCATTAACCAAACCAATCCGTCATGAAAAATCTTATCGTTTTAATTTTGCTTTCCGTACTTACAGGGATATCTACAGTGAAAGCACAAGGTATTATCGACAAAGCAAATAGCTTACTTAACAAGGCCGATAACGCGACAAATACAGCAGGCAGAGCCGGTTCCACAACCGACAAAGTTTTCGGGATCTTTAAAAAGAAAAAGAAAGTTGATACAGCGGCACCCGCACCTGTTAACGCTCTTTCAGGGTATAAAACAGTTATTACCATTAAAGGTATCACCATGGAAAACCTCCGGAAACTGAATACCAATGTAAAAGCCTGCGCCGGGGTTGATAGCACCAAAATGAAATTTAGCGGTACTGGTTCTATTATTTTAGTAGCTCATGCCAAAGGTAGTACAGAAGATCTGTTGACTGCCCTGGAGAAAACTTCCAAAACCATATTTACTGACAAAAATATAGAAGGTATGGAAGATGGGAAAATAGATATTGCCATTGCTAAACCGTAAGCGATCGATCTTGCCGGGACGTAAATAATAGGGGTATTTTTATTTGTCGGTTTCTATAGAAAGGCTCTGCACATTGCAGAGCTTTTTGATTTTATCATCGATCAAATTACCGGTATATGTTCAGGTTTTTGAGCCAGGTTTTAAAGTATTTTGGCCATTCCTGCTCCGGAGAACCGGGAGCGCCCATGCCCCAGCCATGTCCGCCTGTAGGAAAAAGGTGAATTTCGCTTTGTATCTGATGATCTTGCAATGCCGTGTACATTAAGCGGCTATTCTCAACATTGGAGATAGGGTCATCCTCTGCCTGGGCCAGAAAGGTAGGTGGCGTGCGTTGATTAACATTAAGTTGTACAGAAAATTGTTTTTGGGCATTCCTATCCGGGTATTTGCCTATAATTTCTTTCTCGGAATGCGTATGATCATATGGGGGCAGCATAGTTATTACCGGGTAAAGCAGCGCGGCAAAATCCGGACGGGGAGATATACGATCGATTTTATCAGCAGGAGCGTAGAATGGGTTATCAAACATTGTTGCCGTCATCCCGGCCAGGTGACCACCAGCCGAAAAGCCCATGATGCCGATACCATGCGGATCATATCCGTATTTTTTTGATAAACTCCTGATGATGCGCATGGCCCGTTGCCCGTCTTCAAAAGGTACATCGGCATTGGCCCAGCCTTCGCCGGGTAAGCGATAGATGAGCTCAAATGCCGTGATCCCCTCAGACTGCAGCCAGTTAGCGGCCGGTGTGCTTTCTTTCCCCGCTTCCAGATGCGCATAGCCACCACCACTGATCACCAATATGGCTATGCCATTTGGATGATCAGGCCGATGAACAATTAACCTGGGTACAGAAATGTTGGTGTAAGAACCTTTCGCGCTTACGTTTTCAGAACCTTGCGGACCCGGGCCATCCGGAGGCGTCCCCCGCCAAAGGGGGATCTCTTCTGCCTGGGCAACACTTTGAGCAACGACTATATTTTTGTTAAACAGAAGCAGTATAACTATAAATACACTGATAAAAAGAGATATATTGGATTTTATGTGCTTATTCATTGTTAAAAAATGCAGTAATTATTTCTGTTTGGTTGATTGCGTAGCGGCCTCAATGATTAATTTGGCTACATCCTGGGGATGAGATTCAAATACGGAGTGACTGGCGCCCACTATCTCCACGGTGTGGCTATGCGCCCTTTTAGCATACATCCGTTCCAGGTCGGGATTGATGATCCGGTCGGATTTAGCTACCATATACCAGCTTGGTTTTACCTTCCAGGCAGGATTTGATATGATGGCATGAAACACAACGTCGGCAGTTGGCATCTGTGAGTTGGCCATGAACTCTGCTTGTTCTTTTGGAAGATCTGCCGAAAAATCAGCATAAAACTTAGATGGATCGATATAATCAAAACCATCCGCGCCTTTTTGAAGCGATTTATAGGCCGAAGGATAAAGTTTTCCATTACCGGCTTCGCTTTCGCCGCTATCAGGCGCATGAGCGGCGATGTATACCAATCCTACAACCTTAGGGTCATTGCCGGCCATGGTAATAATGGCTCCGCCATAACTATGGGCTACCAAAATACAAGGGCCGTTTTGTTGAGCAATAATCCTTTTAACGGCAGCAACATCGCCCTCAAAGGTGGTTAAGGGCTGTTGAACAACGGTTACATGATATCCTTTTTTAACCAGTATATTATAAACGGGTTTCCACCCGGATCCATCTACAAAAGCGCCGTGTACCAATACTATGTTTTTGATATTTAAGCTATTGCTGATGGATGGAGGTAAACTGGTTGAGTTATTTATGGTACGGGCATCTGCATTTGAACTTAAAAATATACTAAAGGCTAAGGCTGCTATGCCGAGTTTGATGGAGGTTTTCATAAGGGTTATTAAATATGATGTATAGGAGAGACGGGTAGCTTAAAAAATTGTTATCTAATTTAAGCTTTATGATGGTAAGATGATAATGCTCCTGGGTTTTATTTCGTGCTATCGGTTACCTGAATAATGGCCGATGAATAGGCAAAGGATAAGAATCGAATACGCGGTATCGACTCACCCGACATCGCTGCGCTTGTCACCCCTCTATGCGCGAAGCGGAGAGAGGGGATTTCTTCTCTAACCTCTTTCCGCCGCAGGCGAAGGGAGGGGGGTACAGCGGAGGGCAGACCGGTAGTCGATACGGCGTGTTTGATTATGTCCCCTCAGGGTCTTTCGAAGTGGACCCTGAGGGGACGAAACCATCAAAAGTGGGTTTACACTGTAAACCCACTTTTGATGGTAAAATAAATTTAATTAATTGAAAATCAAA
>Ga0207671_10001570_pt1 | contig 26087 bp, 24 predicted proteins | sample KBSC24metaG_FD_184352 | JGI IMG/M metagenome (GOLD analysis project Ga0207671, IMG submission 184352) | Corn rhizosphere microbial communities from Kellogg Biological Station, Michigan, USA - KBS C2-4 metaG (SPAdes) (version 2) | ecosystem: Host-associated > Plants > Roots > Rhizosphere > Soil... | reverse complement strand
CACCGTGCAGGTTCTGGACCGAATTGCGCCAGCTATCGATGTTTGTCCGGGCGTCGATCGGCACCAGATCCTCAATGCACTGCTGCGCATCGGCAATCGCCTGGTCCACAAGGCGCTGCATCAATTCCCCATCGCCGGTCGCGCGAATCTCGGCCAGCACTTTCAAGTCGACCGGTTGCTCGCCGAATCGAACCCGTGCGGACATTACGCGCGCGCTGCGCGTAGCGGCCATCGCGCCCGTCAACTGTTCACGCGTGATCGGCTTTTTCAGCAACCCGCACATGCCGGCAGCGAGCGCGCTCGACATCAAGTTCGCTGTCGGCATGCTCGTGATGCCGAGAATCGGCGGGAGCCAAGGCGCGGTACATTTGCTCGGCACATCCAACCCCGACATATCCGGTAGATTGATGTCGATGAAGGCAAAATCGAATTGGTGCCTCGAAAACGCATCTAGGCCGTCGCTTCCCGTCGAGCACGCGTGAACCTCGTATCCAGCATGCTCCAGAATCGCTTGCACCATCAGCCGCGCGCTTGGCTGATCATCGACCAGCAGTACCTTGAGTGCCATCGCTTCTCGCGTAAAATGCCCGGTTCCTCCGGGCGCCGCGCGAGGCTAGCACGCGTCCGCGCAGATTTGTATGACACGACGATGTTCCCGAGACCGCGCGCCGTGCGGACGGAACAAACCTCGCTTGGCTGCGATCAATAGACGCCCAACAGAAACGGAAGCAACAGATGTGAGTGCCGCAAACGCCTGTCCTGATGCTCCGATCTGGGACGAACATGCGCTCGACGAGCTGCGCGAGATCGGAGGCGATGAATTGGTGAAGCACGTGGTTCGCCAGTCGATTCGGGACGCGGAAGAACGAATCGAGGAACTGAACGAGACGTGCCCCGAAGCCGGTGCGAGCACGTGGCGCGAGGCGGCGCACGCGCTGCACGGCATTGCTTTGAGCATTGGTGCCATCCGTCTAAGTCAAATTGTCGCTGACACCCTTCAGCGCGAGAAGCTTGAGCACGCGCAGAACTACGTCGTCGAGTTCGCACATTACTTCTCCGAAGTGCGCGAAATACTCGCACCGTTCCTCGCATGAACTCGGCGCCGTTCCTGTCGATCCTGCCCATGATCACGATCATCTCGATGGTCGGCGCTTTCTTTTTCGGCGTCGCAGCCCACGTTCTGCGCCGCGAACTCGATCCCATCGCAATGCCGTTCAGTGCGTACCTGAGTGGCGCGAGTCGGTGGATCGGTTTGGCGTGTTACGCGTGCCTCGCGTCAGGAATTGCTGCGTTCGCGATTGCCGCCGTGTTCCGTTTCGGATTGGACGCCGGAACCGGCGTGGCTTCCGCATTGTTCGTCATGAGCATCGTGCTTGTGGCGATCGCCGCGGCGACAGCGAGGGCGGATGCGCCGCTCGCGATCGAAGACCCGAAGCTCAGATTGCTGCACCGATGGTCCGCATTCTTCGCTTTCCTGTCGGCCGTCGCGGCTATCGCCGTGGATACCTACGCGTGGCGCGCACAGCAGTCCCTTCACGGGGTTTGGAATTGGATGGCTGGACTTTCCGGCGCACTCGTCGTGCTGTTCGCTATTCTCTCGTTCGTGACCCCGGCATTCAAAGGTGCCGTGCAAAAACTCCTAATGTTCGGCATCGTTGTTTGGTTCGTCGCCGTCGCCGCGACGATGCGGTACTGAACCGGCCTTTCAGTCTGATTGAGCCACTTTCCGCGAAAGGCGCCCTGAGCCTGCGGAAATCATTGCTCGTCCCGTCAAGTAATCCTCGCGACCGGAATCAGCTTTGATCCCATGCTTCGACCAGTAGTTGCTCACCTCGCGCGCAATCCACCGCGTCGCCGTGCCACTTGATCGAACTGCTCCATTGCGCCGGCAGCACATAGTCTTCGCCGATAACGAGCGGGCTGTCGTTTGCTGGCAGGCCCTTGCCCAGAATCGGCAGCAACACGTCGGCCACGACAGAGTAGAGGTTGGGATAGCCGTTGCCACCTAGATCGAACGCCTTGCCCGTCGCGGCGAGGTCATCGAGCCACTTCAACCCGAACACGCTGGTACGCCAGCTCGCCAACAGCACGCGCTCGCCGTCTACCGGCTGACGGAAAACGAAAGCTTCCCAGCCCAACATTTGCCACCTCGCTTGCGCTTGCGCGACGCCCGAAAGGTACCAGGTAGAGAATAATAGAGCCGATGGCGTCTCAGACCGCGCGACGCCGCAGGAGCAGCGTTCGTCCAGCCAGCGCAGGAGGTTACCGTGGAATGCGACCGTTCGACCCCTTATGCCCTTGGCGAATTGCATCAAGCTTGCTCGCGATGTGACTGGCAGCAGTCGCGCCACAATCTCGAACTGACGCACTGTCCGCGCTGCGGCGCGCCAGTCGATTACCACCGCGCAGCGATCGAGTTCGGCGGCCTGAGCGTTGGATTCGATGGCACACGGTTCGCGTTTCGCGACCGCATGGGCAGATGCGTCGAGGTGGACGAGGCGGATTATCCGGACACCATCCTGTTCATGCAGCGTCACGCACGTTTCTTTTATCCACCACGCAAGGGTGATCCGACATGACGTCATCGGAAGCATCTGGAAAGCAGCCCACGCGTGTGCAAGTCAAGCGCTACGGCAGCGGCAAGTATTATTTGTACGCAGACGCGGCGCCCGAGCACCTGAACATCGTGGAGCGCGCCGTTATCGATGCCGCAAAGGTGTGCATCTGCTTTGACGACGGAATCTTTCGCACTGCATTGCGCGGTGCGGGCCTGCCGGACCCGCTGATCGAACAGTATCTCGATAGCGTGTCGGTGATTGATGACGTGTTCGGCGTGGGGAAGAATCCGGGCTAGCGGCTTTCGGTAATACCAGGCACGGTGATTGTTGCCGCGGCGATGCGCTACTAGTCGCCGAGTGGTTCTAGTACATCCGGTCCTTGATTGCGAACCGAATTCACGCGCGTCGAAATGCGTTGCGTCGCCATCTCCATGATCGAGTGAATCACGAGGACTTGGTCGACCAGCTCGCGCGTCTTCCGCTCCGGATCGAGCCAGTCGCGCCAGGCCAGCGGATGCAGCACGACTGGCATGCGATCGTGGATATACGCGATGCTGGGCGCCGCGTCGCGTGTCACTATCGCCGCTGTGTAGATTGCGGCGTCGGAGCCCGGTGGCGTCCAGTGCGAATAGAGACCAGCGAAACAGAATCCCTCGCCCTTGGGCATTTCGAAGGAGTATGGCTGCTTACCGGCCGGATCTTTCCGCCACTCGTACCAGTGCGTTGCGGGAATCAGGCACCGTCGCAGCAGCCACGCGTCGCGCCACATTGGCTTCGTTGCCGCTTCTTCGTGTCGCGCGTTGATTGAGAGCGTCGGCGCTTCGGCCTTCTTCCACCAATGCGGAATAAAGCCCCATCGCGCAATCAGCGGCTCGATTTCGAGCGTTTTGGGATGCTGGCGAATGATCGGAATTTGGGTGCTCGGTGCGATGTTGAATTGCGGCTCAAGCGCGTTGAGCATCTCCTCAATGCGAGGACCGAGTTGATCGCCCATTGTAGCCCACGCGTCCTTCCGCGAAGGCGCTATCGCATATCTTCCGCACATCTGCCAAGCATACAGGCTGCTGCCCGTCTGCCAAATGTGCACCGCGTGCCGAACCCGACGGTCGAACTAGGTGGATGTCAACACAAAACGTTGGTACGCAACATATTACGTCCTGTATCTAATGACAGGCGACGACAACCATAACTGTTGATCCAGAGGACAACAATTATGGCCGTTCGACGCAAGGCGCGACCTGCGCTCGCACACCGACTGGGAACGGGTCTCGCCGCCCAGCGAAAAGCCAGGAATTGGACGCAAGCTGAGCTTGCGGAGCGAGTCGGCGTCGACACCGAGACAATTTCACGTTTCGAGCGGGGCGCTGCGCTGCCGTCGCTTCTCACTCTTGAGCGACTAGCTCACGCGGTCCGCGTGTCGCTTGCGGAGTTGCTTACCGAAAGCTCGGTTCACGCCGGCGACCAGGCACTTACACTGTCCGCCTGGCTCAATGACCTGACCGAGTCGGACAGACTCGTCGTCCTCGACGTGACCAAGCGTCTCTGCCAGCACTTGCGGCCAGGCAAGCGACGATAGGCCTGCCCATGCTAAAGGGAATTGGCCGCTGGAAAAATTCTGATTCGCTGTCCGACCTGATCGCCGCCGTAGAACGTCTCGGCGATCAGCGTATCGCTCGGCTGTTCCGGTCATTCGGAGAAGAAAACACAGCCGTCGCGCGCGTCGGGGTTTTGACCTTCGTTCTAGTCTGGGTCTTGGCATGGTGCTACGGCCCGCAGCCGATCTTGGTGGCCGACGCCTGGTCGGTGCTACCGTGGGCTGTCGGAATCCTAGCCGTCAGTGTGTTGTGGCTTCTCGCCATCCGAGCCAAGTTGGTTCCGTCGGGTCCTTGGGTCGATGGCGTGGGGCTTGCGGCAAATCTCATTTTCATCACGATCTTTGCGCAAAAAGCTTTCTACCTGCTGATCTCCGCGAACGCACTGTTGCCTTTCAGCTCGATCGCTGTTGCGGTTCGGTTTGGCAATCGCATGTTTTACGTCTGCCTAGCCGTCACCTTGGTGATTCTGTTTACCGCCGGCCCTCCGGGCTACTGGATTGGCAGGCCCGCATACGCGATCTATGCGGTAGCGCTGACGGTCGCGCTGCCAATGCTCATCGCGAGGATTCTCAATGCGCTTCGGTACGCGACGCTGCAGTCGATTCGCGCACGGGAAGCGCAAACGCGTTTTATCGGCACCGTGAGTCACGAGCTGCGGACTCCACTAAACAGTCTGACGAACTGCGCCGTACTAATTGATCCCGAACCGTTAAGACCTCAGGATCGGACCTTGCTTCAGGCGCTGACTTACAATGCGAACGCTTTGCTGCACCGAGTGAACGACGTACTCGACATGGCCGCCATCGACGGCGGTCAGCTTCGACTACAGCCCGAATCCGTGCACGTCGGCGAACTAGTCCGTGCTGTCCATGCCATCTGCAACGTGCAGGCGAACGAAACGAAAGTCCGCCTGGTAGTGGAAGTCGCCGAGGGCGCCGGCGTCGCAGTGATTGGCGATGCAGGTCGCATGGAGCAGGCACTGACCAATCTTGTGTCGAATGCAGTCAAGTTCTCGCCGGGAGGAGATGTATCCCTTAAGGTTTCCGGCACAACTGTCGCTGACCTCGACGTGGTTGAGTTGAAGTTTGTCGTTGCCGACAACGGTGTCGGGATTCCGGCCGACCAGAAGGACCGCATCTTCGAACCGTTCCAGCAAATCGACCAAGGACCAGGAAGGGGACACGGCGGCGTCGGTCTCGGGCTCTACATCGTCCGCAAGATATCCGACCTGATGGGCGGCGAAGTTCGAGTCTCCGACAATCCCGGCGGCGGAACGGTATTCACATTGCACCTTCGCCTTCCGGTTTCGCTCGAACAAGCGCACAGCGGCGGTATCTCCGTCCTCGATTCACTCGCGGTCCATCGTCACCTGTTCCCACCTCTCCGCTGCGTGGTGTTTGAGGACACACCGTCAAACCAACTCGTCATCGGCCGCATCCTCGAACTCGCCGGGCACTCCGTGACGTTCCATGATCGCGGCAACGACGCACTGCGGAAGATAGATGCCGCAAAGGCCGACCTCGTCTTCCTCGACCTTCACATGCCGGGAGTGTCCGGCCTCGAAGTGTTGCGCGAACTTGCCGAAGCAAGAACGATCGGATATGTCCCGCCAATCGTCGTTCTCACGGCCGACGTGACGAAGAACGCGGCGGAGTCGTCATTCGCTTCCGGGGTGATGGAGTATCTCGTCAAACCGCTGTCGGCAACCAAGCTGCTATCGGTGATCGAGCGGCTGCATCCGGCACTCGATCGACCGAGCGCACGAGAGCCGGCTGAAGCCGCGGACGAACGCGCGTGGGAAGTGGGTCGCGATAGGTGAGATCCTCGCGCCGATCCTCGGCCGCATGCACATGATCAAAGAGGTAGAGGAAACTGACTCCGTTATTTCCGTTTTCAGCCTCCCGCTAGAAGTTGGCCGTGACACCATTATTCGGCGGGGTCCAGCCAGGCGGAACTTCGAAACAAGATGGCCTCAGCGAGTTCAGTGCGGCTTCTCGACGCCGTGCATGGCTTCTGTGGGACAGCCTTTTTGGTCGGGCTCGAAATCCTCGGGGAATAGAGGTGTATACAAGACAATATAAACTCCTCCTTGGTGATGCTTTTCGTAGCGATCTCCGTAATGGAAATTAACAATCGTGTTCGGGCCGACAAGACACCCTTGTCGAGATACTGTCACGGGATTCGATTGCTTGTTGTTTGTCTTATCCGTAAAGAGAAATTGGCCCGTCTTCCAGGACCGCTGATCCTCTGGAGAGTCGCCAAATCTATATGTTCCGCTCCCTTCGATTACCAAGTACTCACCATCCCGTGTCGCACCGATCTCCACCAAGCCATCATTGAAATCCTCGGTATTGATATAGCGAATGACGGCTTTACGTGGTAGATCCGGAACGACTTTCGGGCCTTCTGGAGATTGGCACTGTTTGTCAACGTCGGCAGGTTTTGCTTTAGCGCATTTCTTTCCAGAACTCATCAAAGCCTCCTTGCGCGCAGTCCAATGCGCAATTAGAGCATCAAGGTGCTTCTCATCCACGCGACCGAAACCTGCTTTGGTGATGTCGGCTTGAGGGTCGATAGCGCTAGACCGCTTGATCGCCCGAAGGCCGCTGAGATACTCCGCGGCCTTTTCGTACTCCGTGCCCAACGCGTCCAGGCGATCGAGCTGTTGCTGTTCTTGCGCAGTCAAATCGACTTCATCGAACAGGCCGTCGTAGTCTCTGAGAATTAACTCTACGGGCTGGTCAAACTTCGTTGTCGATAGAAACATGTCTGGCCACTTGTCCACAAACTTCGCCACCCCCAAAACATCGAGTGCCTTTCCATCTTCGCCAGTCGGCTGGAGAGAGCCGCCGCCGTCCCAAAGGATTCCAGAGGTAATGCTGGACGATTTGCTCGCCTGATATACAGCGCTGGCGATGTTTGCTGCCGCGCTCGCGTAGCTGAAGCCGCCGGACGCGGAGCCTCCGACGGTGGTAGAGGTCGATTGCGAAGCGCGTTCCGTCCTGAATTCAACGAGCAGCCGCCCGCCGGTGATGATGTCGGAGACGTACATGTCACCGCATCGAGCACGAAATTTAGGCGTTTGAGGCTTCGGAGCTTTGTCGTGTGGCTCCGGGTTGAGTAGACCGGAAGCTGAGCGTACGACTAATACGTCGGCAAGCAGCCGGTCCATATATTGATTCGACGTGCTCTCTGTTGAGTATGAGGCGGATCCGCTTGCAGCAAAGGGCCCCGTCCCAACGCTGGCCGATGCTGTTGCTTTGAAGGTCTTGCGAAAGTCCTCCGTCGAGGTAACGATCCTGACGTTCTTGTTTCCTCCCGTCCCGCAAATCTCGCATGGTCCCACTACACGTTCTTGGAGATTGCGCTTTTCAGGATCACCCTTGACGCACACAAATCCGGTAAGTTGCCCCGTGCGGGAGGTAAATCCCTCACCTAACGTCGGAGCGCTGATGCCCTCGGTTCGCCAGGGAACGGTAACTTGGTCAGCTAACGTAGGCGCAGACCAAACGACCAAAAGCACTGTGAAAACGCGCCGAATATTTGCACCCAGAGTCGCCAAGGCCGCTAAAGACTTGATCAGCATGATCCCTTCCCCTTCACGCAGTTGGTCGACGATTCAAATCTGATACAAGCCGTGGCCTCGGCAACGATGCAAGGAGCGGCTTTCTCTCGTGCAGTTCAGCAACGTGTCACGATCGAGGATTGAGGAAAAAGTTGATTTTGCGCCGTGTCAATCCTCTTCGCGCAAAACACCCTCTGGGTTGCACTTTTCCCACAAGGGTGTATTGCCATCCGCGGAGTAGCACCACGTCGCAAAGACGCCATCGGCGCCTTTCATTTCGTAGGTCTCACCTCCGGGGAGCGGGAAATTTGTTTGTCCGGTCTTGGTCTTTGGATCATCTTCGCGAAACCAAAATATTGCCGTCGCGCAAGCCTGTTTGCGCGGCAAAGGACAAGTTATATGCCCGGTCCAATTCGCCAAGGCTTGCCCACTTAGCAAGATCGATTGCAAAGACATCAACAACATCACATGCGCTTTAGCTACTCGCATAACGCCTCCAACGATGAACGCTTTTGCCACGCGGAGAATGCAGCGCCTTCAAGTGCGTTATTGAAGCACAACTCGGACCGGAGTGCCCTGTTGAAGCACAACTCGGATGCTAGGCAGGAACGGCGAAGATCGGGGGAGCCTTGCGCCGCCGGCGAAATAGTCCTCGACCCGGATCGCGTGGTCGTCGTGGAATGCTTGAAATGTTGTCTCGGCAGATGCGCGGCTTTGCGTGTTCGGCGTCACAATCCCGCGTGGTACTGGGAGATGCGGCTTCGACATGCGACGACTGTCGAATGGCCCGACTTGCCGCCCGAGCGGCGATCGTCCCCGCGGGCGGACCGTTAGCTCATCCAACTCTTCGCGTTTCCGACCGAGCGAATGCCGGCGGCTCGCCCAGTTCAGTGAAATCAGCCCCGATCACCTTACTTGCCGATGTCTCCAGCGGGTGTTCGAGGCCGCCAGTCTGGCGCTTGCGCTCTATGCGCTACAAGGGTCGAGACGAGCGCTGGCGCGCCCTTTCCGCGCGATCACAAGCGCTTTCCGTGGCGGCACACACCCGCCAACGGAGGCCATCATGAAGTACAAAATCGATTCCCAGGGCAACTACAAGTTCACAGGCGCGGTCGATGAGGCGACGATCCTCAGCGTCGCCGAGAAGATCCGCGAAGCCCGCTTCTATCGCGAAACGGTCCTCACGCATCCAGCCGCTAGTCGGGACTATCTAGTCGCCAAGCTCGCCCTTCTTCCGCATGAGGTCTTCGCTGCCATCTTCCTCGACAACCGGCACGCAGTAATTGCATTCGAGATACTCTTTACCGGCACACTCGACGGCGCATCCGTTCATCCGCGCGAAGTCATCAAGCGCGCACTTCACCACAACGCGGCCGCGATGATCTTCGCTCACAATCACCCGTCCGGCGTCCCCGAGCCGAGCGCTGCCGACCGGTCGATTACCGACGAACTCAAACGCGCGCTGAGCATCATCGGAACGCGCACGCTCGACCACTTCATCGTCGGCGGAAACACGACGGTATCGTTCGCAGAACGCGGGCTCCTTTGAGCCCGTTTTCTCAGTTCATGTGACATGCTGCTGCATTCCCTCTGTGCAGCAGCGTCCCACAGCGTCGCCGCTCATCGCGAGTAGCGCGATGTTTCGCGTGGAACATGACAAATATGGTATTTATCATATTTGCTACTAATCCCGCGTGCTAACAGATGTCTCAGGCTCGAATGCTCAGCCCTTCGGACGCTCGCTTCCTTGAACAGGCACTTGCGATACAGGACGTTGACCCACGCGACGCGAAGGCGTTGGGCTATACAGCACGCATCCTGACGATCGCGACGCTGCCGCACCGCGCGCAGCCTGGCGACCATTACGAGCGCACCAATGGCGGCTATCGCCTGATCGTGCAGGCGATGCCCGGCGCGGGGCTGCCGTTCGGCAGTTATCCGCGGTTGCTGCTGTCGTGGCTCTCGACAGAGATCGTCCGCACGCGGCAACGCGAACTCGAACTGGGCCCCTCGATGGCACAGTTCCTCAAGAGCCTGGGCCTCCACGCGAGCGGCGGCCGCGGTTGTGCGGCGCCTGCCGGAAAGCCGCATAGCGCCGGCACGATCATCCGTATGAGGCGGCAGATCGTGAGCCTGTTCGGTTCACGCTTCATCTTGCACAACATTGCAAAAATGTACGAAGGCGTCGAGCTCTTGCCGATCGGGGATGGCGTCGAATTGTGGTGGAACGCGGAAGCCGGTCCATCCCCAGTTTTCCCCTCGGTCATTCGGGTCAGTGAGCCCTTCTACGAGCACGTGCTGCGTGGCCCGGTGCCCGTCGACATGCGCGCGCTACGCGCGATCAAGCGTTCGCCCTTGGCGCTGGACATGTACACCTGGCTCACTCACCGCAATTTCGTGATGCGCAATGGTGGCCGCGCGGCGACGAAGATCGCGTGGTCGGCGCTGCAGGTGCAGTTTGGTGCCGACTACCCGCTCGACAGTCGCGGTCGCGCTGACTTCAAGAAGGCGTTTCACTTGGCCTACCGGCGAGTCAAGGCGGTATATCCGGCTGCGCAACTTCGTGATGAGGGCGACGCTGTCGCGCTCGTGCCAACCGTACCGCACGTGCGCCCTCGCCGCGCTATCCAGTCGCAATGACGCGTTTCGGTCAGTTTTCTGGATGCCGCGCGTCGGCCAGGTCCCACAATTGGCAACATCGGCCGATAAGGATGATCACCGGCAGAGATCGGCCAATTCCGGACGCTCGATGCGCGAAACTCATCTACGGAAACCGGACTCTCCAATAGTGGCCTAGGCCGCAGCGTGTCCGATGGACGGGCTCGCGCTGACCCAGCGCGAGTGACGGTGCTGCGGTGAAGAAGTGGCTCGATCTGCCCGATCGTTAAGGACCGTCGAAGCCATCCTTGAAGATCGTATCGGCAGTCTCTTCGACAGCGAAGTTCACCGGGATGTGGACAACCGGCTGTGCGGGATCGCCAGTGTTCATGCTGACCTCAGCGTGGTGCAAACCGCTCCAAATACTATCAACCAGCGGTTAAATAGACCGATGGCTCAGCGCTCAGCCCGGCTTTGACCTGCCGCGAAGTCGCGTCGGCCAGCACCTCTTCTTGACCTGCGTCGACGGCACGCAGCACCTGCTGCGCTACGTCCACCGGATCCGACTTTTGCCCTTGAGTGTGCGACGTCATATCGGTGTCCATAGGACCGACGTGGACGCCAGTCACCAATGTGCCATTCACACGCAATTCGTTACGTAATCCATTGGTAAGTGACCACGTGGCTGCTTTTGACGCGCTGTAGAGAGCTGCTCCTGAAGCGCTGATCCAACTCGTGAGGGAAAGTATGTTGACCAAGGCGCCGCCGCCATTCGCCTTCAAAATCGGAGCAAATGCACGACTCATGGCCAGCGTGCCGAAGAAATTCGCCTCCATCTCGGCGCGAGTGTTCTCTTGGGTGCTCGCCGGCACAATCGGCGCGCTGCGAAAAATTCCGGCGTTATTGATGACCAATGTGACGTCGGAACAACTCCTGGCAGCTGCATCCACTTCTTCTGGATTGGTCACGTCCAGTTTGATTGGGTGAATTCCTGGCAGCGTGATGGAGCTCGGGTCGCGTGCCGCTGCGTAGACCTTGCTCGCTCCTGCTGTCAGCAAAGCTTGCACGAAGGCACGCCCAAGCCCTCGATTTGCACCGGTGACCAATGCGACACAGCCTTTGATGTCCATTGAATGTCTCCTAGGGATTTTGATGTCCGTATGGAGAATAGTTCACTAGGTCGAAACAAGCTGCGCTCGGAAGGGTGAAGCCAACTACCACGTTGGTTCACACGCATAGTGCTTTGAGTCAACTGGCGCCGAACCGACTCCGAGTGTTGAATCAAACGACAGCCGGTGGACCTACACTGCGTGTGAGGCTAGGCAGTTTTTAGAGGGAGGGTGAGTAAGGCACCTTTCATATGGCGCCGCAGCGGGTTATGAGATTTTGCCAGTGTTTTCTGGTAGCAGCTTCAGCTTGTCCACGATTCGGCAGAGTTCCGCGACCGATTTTGCTTTGATCTTCCGCATCATGTTGCTGCGGTGCACTTTCACCGTGGTTTCGGTGATACCCAAATCGCTGGCAATCTGCTTGTTCAGGCGGCCCTTCGCGACCTGGACCAGTATCGCGCGTTCACGAGGCGTCAGTACTTCGAAACGCGCGCTGAGCGCTCTCAGGGCAACTTCGTCTTCGCGGCGTGCACGGTCGCGAGCGAGCCCAACATTTACAGCGTCCAGAAGATCCTGTTCGCGGCACGGTTTTGTAAGAAACTCGATGGCTCCGCCCTTCATCGCCTGCACGGTCATCGGAATGTCACCATGTCCAGTGATGAAGACGATTGGTAGTCTGATGTTCGCTGAAGCGAGATCGCGCTGAAAATCCAGGCCGCTCTGTCCCGGTAGCCTTACATCGAGAACCAGGCAGGTAGGGCCATCGGGCGATTTAGATCCCAGAAAATCGGGAATCGACGCAAACAGCCGAGAATGCAAGCCCACAGCCCGCAATAGTCGTCCGAGCGATTCACGAAACTCAAGATCGTCGTCGATGACCACTACGCAGGCATTGGATTCCAGCACTGCTTTTGTTCGCGATCGAAGGTCCACTGAAAACACCTCTCCCCTTGTAGATACTCCGGCAAGTTCTCCTGCAGCACGCTCGTTCTGAGTCTAGTACAAACGTATTTACTTAAACATGCTGAATCCGGTTCCTAAGGACCTACAGCCCTAAACCAAAGTTTAGAGTTCCAAGATTGTTACAGCGCTACCCTTGGCGGAAGCCGCAGTGCAGAACCACGCTCTCAAGCGCGGCGTTGCGCCTAACAAAACTAGCTGGAGTCCGTGTTGTCCGAGCAATCACTGATCTCGATCGTTGATGATGACCAGTCCTTTCGCGACTCTTTGCAAAGGCTATTGAGGTCGCTGGGGTACGCTGTTGCCGTGTTTTCGTCCGCCGCCGAATTCCTTGCTTCCCCCGACCTCGCTACTACCGCCTGCCTGGTCGCCGACGTTCACATGCCGGCAATAACGGGCATTGAGCTTTACAGCCATTTGGTCGAAACAGGGCACGCGATTCCGACGATCCTCGTCACAGCCCATCCGGACGATAGCGTCCAAGAGCGCATGATGGCCGTGGGGGTCAAGTGCTACCTTCGAAAACCATTGGAGGAGGCTCATCTGATCGGCTGCCTTCGTTCCGCTGTTGCACACGGCAAGGCGCCTCGAAAAGCATCGTGAACAGAATCCCCGCACGTCGCGATCGCTTCGCAAAGGTATATCATTGCGGTGCTCGGAGTCCAGGCCTTGGAGCCTGACAATGAAAGCATCCGCGTTCTTGGGCACAGGCGGGGAAAATGATTTCCTAGAGGTGCTGTGGGAAGACGCCGATCGTGTCTTCTGCAAGCTACGGCGTGATCATGCCGAGGGCCATAGGTATGCTTTCATTCCCTTCCATTCTGACGCTGAGCATCCGACACTCGAGAGCATCAATCGTCTAACGCACGAATACGAGCTCAAGGAATTCTTTGATCCTGCCTGGGCGTTGCGCCCGACGGAACTGGTGCGAGAGCACGGGCAAACGATGCTATTGGTCGAGTATTCGGGAGGCGATCCCCTTAGCCACTCGATCGGCCAGCCCATGGAGATCGGGCTGTTCCTACGATTCGCAGTAGCGCTGTCTGCTGCACTCGGCCAGCTCCATGGACGTGGGCTCATCCACAAAGACATCAAACCAGCCAACGCAATCGTAAATTTCACGACTGGCCAAGTCTGGCTCACCGGCTTCGGCGTTGCGTCTCGTCTCCCGCGCGAACGCCAATCGCCCGAGCCTCCCGAGTTCATCGCTGGATCTCTCGCCTACATGGCGCCCGAGCAGACAGGACGAGTGAACCGTTCCATCGATTCCCGTAGCGACCTGTACTCACTTGGCGTCACGTTCTACGAGATGCTGACCGGCTCACTTCCGTTCACAGCGTCCGATCCGATGGAATTGGTACATTGTCATGTTGCGAGACAACCGGTCGCGCCCAGCAAGCGACTAGGGCATGTGCCGGCCGCGGTCTCCGCGATCACAATGAAGCTCCTGTCGAAGACAGCTGAGGAGCGGTATCAGACCGCGGCGGGAGTAGAACGCGATCTACGGAGATGTCTGTTGCAATGGGAGGCTCGAGGTTCCATCGACATCTTCACTCCCGGCGGGCACGACATCGCGGATCGGCTCATGATCCCCGAGAAGTTGTACGGGCGGGACGGTGAGGTCGACACCCTGCTCACGGCGTTTGATCGCATTGTCGCGGGCGGCCGGCCAGAGCTGGTACTCGTTTCCGGATACTCTGGCATCGGCAAGTCCGCGGTTGTCAACGAGCTCGGCTCGTCGCTCCCTCGGCGCGGCCTGTTTGCATCCGGCAAGTTCGACCAGTACAAGCGCGACATCCCGTATGCGACGCTGGCGCGGGCATTCCAAAGCCTCGTCCGGCCGCTCCTCAACAAAATCGAAAGCGATTTGCGCACGTGGCGTGATGCGATTCGAGAGGCACTGGGGCCAAACGGTCGGCTGATCGTCGACCTCGTCCCCGAACTGACGCACATTATTGGCGAACAGCCACCGGTACCCGAGCTCCCGGCGTCGGAAGCGCAGAGACGTTTTCAAATTGTCTTTCGGCGGTTCATCGGCGTATTCGCACGACCGCAGCATCCCTTGGCGCTCTTCCTCGACGACTTGCAGTGGCTGGACGGAGCCACGCTGGATTTGCTCGAAGACTTGTTGACCCAGGACGAGCTACAGCACTTGCTTCTAATCGGCGCATATCGGGACAACGAGGTCAATGCCAATCACCCGCTGATCCGCAAGCTCGATGCGATTCGCCAGAGCGGCGCGCCAGTGCAAGACATCATTCTCACCCCACTTGGTCGCGCCGACTTGGAGCAGTTGCTCGTGGACTCCCTTCACTGCGAGCCCGAACGCGCGGATCCGCTGGCGACACTGATTTACGAGAAGACCTCGGGAAATCCTTTCTTCACGATCCAGTTCATTTCGGCGCTGGCAGACGATGGCCTGCTGGTGTTCGACTACGGCGAGGGCCGATGGATTTGGGACCTGCTACACATTCACGCCAAGGGGTTCACCGACAACGTCGTCGAGCTGATGATCAGGAAGTTGAGTCGCCTGCCGCCAGAAACACAAAACGCGCTCCAGCAGTTCGCCTGCTTGGGCAACAGCGCAGAGTTTGAGGTGCTTCGGATGTTGTATCCGGGTTCAGTCGAGGGCATGCATGACGATCTTTGGGAAGCCGTGCGGTCCGGTCTCATCTTTCGTGGAGACGATTCGTACCGATTCCTGCACGACCGCGTTCAGGAGGCAGCGTACTTCCTGATCCCGACAGAACTGCGCGCCTCGGCGCACCTGCGCATCGGCATGCTTCTCGCCGCGCATACACCTCCGGCGCAACGTGAAGAAGCCATCTTCGAGATCGTCAATCAACTCAATCGCGGATTGCACCTCATCGCCTCGGTTGAAGAGCGCGAGCGGATCGCGGACCTGAATCTGATCGCCGGCACGCGCGCGAAGTCAGCGACCGCATATGACGCCGCACTCAAGTACCTCAGAGCCGGCAGCGCTCTCCTGACGGAGGAGACCTGGCAGCGTAACTACGAGCTCGTGTTCTCGATCGAGCGTCTGATGGCCGAGTGCGAAATGCTGACGGCAGAAATGGTAGCAGCGGAAAATCGAATGCTGCGACTATCGCAGCGTGCGAGGAACCGCCACGACTTCTGTGTCATGACGCGCCTGCGGCTCACGCTTTACACAAATTGGGACAAAAGCGACCGCGGACTCGACGTGTTCCTGGAGTGGCTCCGTCGCGACGGCACGGACTGGTCGAAACATCCGACCTGCGAAGACGCCATGCGCGAGTACGCACGGATATGGACGCTGCTAGGCAATCGGCGAATTGAAGACCTCGTGGAGTTGCCACTGATTAGCGACCCGGAAGTCCTGGATACTCTGGAGGTCTTCTCGGACGCAGTTACGCCGTCCTTCTTCTTCGACGAACACCTTTCATCACTCGTTGTCTGCCGCCTGGTTGGCCTGAGCCTCGAGTACGGCAACTGTGACGCGTCGTGTTACGGCTATGCCTGGTTGGGCTTTCTTGCGGGGCCACGCTTTGGCAACCTTGGAGACGGATATCGATTCGGCCAACTTGGGATTGACCTGATCGAGAAACGTGGCCTGACTCGTTATCGTGCGCGAACCTACTTGTCCGTGGGCGCGCTCGTGATGCCTTGGACGAAACATCCGGCCAGCGGCCAGGAACTGGTGCGCCGGGCGTCCGACGCCTTTTATCGGGCCGGCGAACTGGCGTTCGTAGGTTACTGCTTTACCACATCGTTCGCGCTCAGCCTGGCGGTCGGAGCGCCTCTCGAGGGAGTCCAGGCGGAAGTCGAACGCGGCCTGGCTTTTTCCCGCAAGGCCCATCTTAGTATTGTGAGCGGCGTCCTCAGCACCCAGCTTGGGCTGACACGGACGCTCCGCGGACTAACCGCGACCTTCGGGCGGCTGGATCACGAGGGATTTGACGAACACGAAACTGAGCTCCATCTGGCCAGCAACAGTAATTTGGGGTTTGTCGAGTGTTTCTATTGGGTCCGCAAGTTGCAGGCACGATTTCTTGCCGGGGACCACTCATCTGCGGTTGACGCTGCGATGAAAGTGCCACCTCTCCTTTGGAACACGCCGTCAAACTTCGAAACCGTCGAATTTCGCCTCTACGGTGCGCTCGTGCATGCGGCAGCCCACGATGTCACTTCTGGCGACCAGAGGCGGCAACACTTCGAGGCTCTGGTCGGTCACCACCAGCAGCTTGAAGTGTGGGCCCAGCACAACCCTGTCACCTTTGAGAATTGCGCGGCGATAGTGGGTGCGGAAATCGCCCGGATTGAAGGCCGCGTGCTCGAAGCTCAAGACCTCTACGAGAAAGCCGTGCGCTCGGCGCACACCCAGGGCTTTGTCCACAATGAGGCGATCGCCAATGAGCGGGCCGGATGCTTTTACGCGGCGCGTGGCTTCGAGAGAATTGCGGTGACGTACCTGCGTGAGGCCCGCTACTGCTATCGCCGTTGGGGCGCGGATGCAAAGGTTCGACAACTCGAGCAACTCTATCCGCAGATCGGAGTCGAGGAGTCGATCGCCGATGCGACCGCGACGATACAGACACCCGTCGAGCACCTCGATCTAGCGACCGTGATCAAGGTGTCCGAGGCGGTTTCTGGTGAGATCGTGTTTGAGAGGCTGATCGACGCGCTGATGCGCGCAGCAATTGAGCACGCGGGCGCCGAAAGAGGTCTTCTGATTCTTCCTCGAGGTGATGAACATCGGATAGAAGCCGAAGTCACAACTCGCGGCAACTACGTGACAGTCGATCTGCGACGAGAGAACGTAACCGCAGCAGATCTGCCGGAGTCCGTTTTCCGCTATGTCCTCCGGACCAAGAAGATCGTCCTGCTGCCTGATGCATCAGGCAAGAATCCATTTTCCGTAGATGACTACATTCGCGAGCACCACGCTCGGTCGGTCCTCTGCCTGCCGATACTCAAGCAGACCCGATTGCTCGGGATGCTGTACCTGGAGAACAACCTCACGCCTCACGCGTTTACCCCTGCACGAATGGCCATCCTCAAGCTGCTCGCCTCGGAGGCGGCAATTTCGATCGAGAACGCGCGCCTGTACCGAGATCTTGCCGAGCGAGAAGCCAAAATCCGGCGCCTGGTGGACGCCAACATCATCGGGATCATTATTTGGGATTTCCAGGACCGAATTCTCGAGGCCAACGACGCGTTCCTTCGCATGGTCGGATACGACCGCGGAGATCTCGTCTCGAGCGGGGTCCGCTGGACTGATCTGACACCGCCGGAATGGCGCGAGCGCGACGAACAACAACTTGTGCCAGAACTAAGGATGACTGGCAGTCTGCGACCCTTCGAAAAAGAGTTTTTCCGCAAGGACGGTAGCCGCGTGCCCGTGTTGATTGGCGTGGCTGCGTTCGAAGAAGGTGGGTACCAAGGTGTCGCCTTCGTGCTTGACCTGACCGAGCGCAAGCGCGCGGCGGACGCACTACGCGCGTTGCAGATGGATCTGGCACATGCGAATCGCCTCGCAACGATGGGACAGCTTGCCGCCTCCATCGCGCACGAAGTCAATCAGCCGATTGGTGCGACACGCAACAACGCCCATGCGGCCCTGCGGTTTCTCGCCGGAGACCCACCTAACTTGGAGGAAGTCAGGGAGGCACTTGAGTGCGTAGTGAAAGACACCTACCGAGCGGGCGACATCATCGGACGGATTCGCGATCAGGTGAAAAAAGTGCCTCCCTCTAGAAGGGACTTCGCGTTGAACGACGCCATCGAAGAAGTTATTGCAATCGTGCAAGGGGAGATCTCGAAGAGTCGCGCATTGCTCCACACGCGCCTAGCACAGGAACTACCTCTGATTCATGGAGATCGAGTTCAACTGCAGCAGGTCATGTTGAATCTGATTCTCAACGCGATAGAGGCGATGGCAGGCATTGATGACGAAGCGCGCACATTGATGATCAGTACCGAATTGAGCCCGTCCGATGGATTGGTTGTTGCAGTAGGCGATTCGGGCCCGGGTGTCGCTCCGGAGGATCGCGAGCGTATTTTCGAGTCCTTCTACACCACCAAGGACACCGGAGTGGGAATTGGACTCTCGATATGCCGCTCCATCATTGCAGCCCATCAAGGACGACTATGGGCGGACGCACATCAACCTCGTGGCGCCATTTTTAGATTCACACTGCCAGTGCGTAACTGAACCAAGGTTCAGTGCGCCCAACGATAGTTCCATCCTCCCAGTCCGCTGGTTGAATTTGACGACCTTTGCGTGCGTCGAGTTGTAACGGCCTTTACCAACATGCAGGCCCATAAGCCTTTGTGCAATCGACGCGGACCTCCGCACGCACTGTAATCACTCGCGTGCAATGAGCCTTTTCAGGCACGCCTGAGTCGAGCCAACCGTCGTCGAGGAGTTCGTCATGCAAAAGATACCCAGCCTTAGTCGCCGTCGCTTTTGCGGTGCCGCAGCGACAACCGTAGCTGCGGGTTCGCTAAGTCTTTCCGGTCTACTTTTTTCAGAAAGGAGTACAGCCATGAATGCAGTCTTGCAACAGAATGCCAGCGGCAATGCCGCTGTCCGTCCGTTTCATGTGAATGTTCCGGAAGCGGAACTCGCTGACCTGCGACGTCGCATTAAGGCCACACGATGGCCGCAGAAGGAGACCGTCGCGGATACGTCGCAGGGCGTGCCGCTCGCGCCGCTCCAGGAGCTCGCGCGCTACTGGGCGACAGATTACGACTGGCGCAAGTGCGAGGCGAAGCTCAACGCCTTGCCCCAGTTCACCACCGAGATCGACGGTCTCGACATCCACTTCATCCACGTGCGTTCAAAGCACAAGGGTGCGCTGCCGATCATCATCTCGCACGGATGGCCCGGCTCGATCCTGGAGCAGATCAAGCTCGTCGGCCCGCTCACCGACCCCACGGCCTTCGGAGGCCGCGCGGAGGACGCCTTCGACGTCGTGATCCCCTCGATCCCCGGTTATGGGTTCTCTGGCAAGCCGGTGGCGACCGGCTGGGATCATGCCCGCATGGCGCGCGCATGGATCGAGCTGATGAAGCGCCTAGAATACAAGCGATACGTCGCCCAAGGCGGCGACGTGGGCGGACAAATTACGGACGCGATGGCGGTCGAGGCGCCCCAGGGACTCGTGGGCATTCACACAAATTTCCTGTTCGCGCTCTCTCAGGATGTGGCGAACATGATCCAGGCAGGAGCACCGGCACCGTTCCAACTCACCGACCAGGAGAAGCGAGCGCTCGCCAAGCTGCAGGGCTTCTTCACCAAGAACGCAGCCTACGCGATCGAGATGGCGTCCCGTCCGCAGACGCTCTATGGACTCGGCGATTCGCCTGTCGCCCTCGCGGCCTGGCTGATCGACCACGGTGACGGCGATGACCAGCCTGCGGCGACAGTACTGCAGGCGATGCGGACGCCGACCAAGGGAGAGTCCCCGGAGCGGCTGACGCGGGACGACGTGCTCGACAACATCACTCTTTACTGGCTGACCAACACCGGAATCTCCTCGGCCCGCAGCTACTGGGACAACAAGCCCCCGTACTTCGGCCCCAAGAAGTTCTCCATCCCGGCGGCGTTCACCGTCTTCCCTGGCGAGATCTACCAGCCCTCCCGGCGCTGGGCGGAGGGCGGTTACTCGAACCTCATCTACTTCAACGAAGTGGACAAGGGTGGGCACTTCGCGGCGTGGGAAGAGCCGGTGCTCTTCGCGTCGGAGATGCGCGCGGCGTTCAAGTCGTTGCGCTAGCTCGTTCTCTCGGGGGACGGCGCGCACGTGTGCGCCGCCCCTTTTCCGCCAACCTCACTCTTACACTAGAGTAGAAAAAGCATGGCTGCGGAAAGCACAAGCATTGCCGGGACAAGACTGAAGCGCGCGGTTGATCTTGAAAGAGACCACGTGCGCGGCAACGACAAGTACGATGGCGTCATTCGCTTGGTCGTCTACGGCGATTACCTCTGCCCATACTGTCGCGGCCTGTTCCACGTCCTTGCGCAGCTTCGATCGGCGCTGGGAAGTTCGCTTGTCGATGTTTTTCGGCATTTGCCCAACGAGCGAGAGCACCCAGGCGCCGAGCTGCTCGCGCGCGCCGCAGAGGCAGCGGCGGCACAGGGTCGATTTTGGGACGTGCACGACTGGCTATACGAACAGCAGCCACCGATCAGCATGGCGCAGATGCTCAGCTTTGTTCAAAGTATCGGCCTGGATGCTGACCGCTTCCAGCGGGATCTCGAGGGGGACGCTGCGCGTGCGCGCGCGCAAGAGGATCTTTCGGAAGGCCGCGACAACGGCATCACCGTCACGCCGACCGTCTATATAGACGGCGTTCGCTACGACGACGCTTGGGATTTTCATTCGCTTCTTGAGGCGCTGCGACGACCGATTGCCGCGCAAGTGAAGAGATCAGTGCGAGCGTTCGCGGATCTGCCAGCTTCCGCCGGTTTGATCCTGCTGTTGGCGTCGGCAACTGCATTGATTTGCACAAACACACCGATCTCGCCTTACTACCTAGCGCTCATGGGTTCATCTTTCAGCATCGGCCTGCCGGGGGGCGGGCTATCGATGACAATTGCCGTTTGGTTCTCAGAGGGTCTGCTTTCTATATTCTTCTTGCTGGTGGGATTGGAAATCCGGCGCGAGATCACCGCGGGCGCGCTCACCGATCCGAGAGCGGCAGTATTGCCTGTCGTTGCTGCGATCGGTGGCGTGTTGGCGCCAGCGGCGATCTATCTTGCTCTGGCGGCAGCGCCGACGGCGAAAGGCTGGTCGGTGCCCACGGCGACTGATATTGCATTCACGATCGGCATCCTGGCCTTGCTTGGGCAGCGTGTTCCAAGTGCGTTGCGTGTGTTCGTCGCTGCGCTCGCGGTAGTCGACGATATTTTGTCGATGCTGACGCTGGCGATCTTCTATCCACATGCATTCAACGCGATTTGGCTTTTGCCCGGTATCGTCGCTGCGGCGCTGCTGTTCGCGCTCAATCAATCGCGTGTTTATGCAGCTTGGCCCTATGCGGCTGTTGCATGTGGGCTATGGATTGCCCTGCACACGGCTGGTGTCCACGCCGCGTTGGCGGGCGTGGTCCTTGCGGTATTCCTGCCGACGCGGCGGGCGCCTGCTGCCGGACCGCTGCTGGCGCAAGCGGCAACCGCGCTCGCCGCGCTTGAGAGCGCAGAACGCGAGGCGCGACGCAAGGGCGATCCCATGCCACACATTCAGCAGACGCCGCTCTGGGAATCGGCCACCCGCAATCTCTCAGCTGCGAGCGCGCGACTGCTCTCGCCGGCCGAGCGGATCGAACGTACCGTGGCGCCTTGGAGCGCTTACTTTATCCTGCCCTTGTTTGCATTTTCTGCGACTGGAATCAGTTTCGCGGTCGATCTGCACTCCAATGCTGACATGCGCATTCTGCTCGGCGTGATACTCGGTCTTGTGCTCGGCAAGCCGATCGGGGTGCTACTCGCTTCGTGGCTGGCTATCAAGGTGCGTGTGGGCATTGCGCCCCAAGGTACGACGCTGCGCGCGTTCGTTGGCGCCGCTTGTCTGTGCGGAATCGGCGATACCGTCGCTTTGCTGATGGCAGATCAGGCATTTCCGCACAATGACTTTGCGGCTGTTGCAAAGATCGGTGTTCTCGCCGGCTCGGCGCTTGCAGCAGTGCTGGGCGCTTTGGTTCTTACCAGTGGGTCGAGGCGCTCGGCATCGGTAGTCAGCTGACCGAATCAGCTAGCGAGTTCCCGATATCAATTGACGCACAGGTTCAACTACGGATATTTAAAGGAAGGCATCTTATGAAACCGATTGTCTTGGTGCTGGTTGCAATTGCGGGTGTCGCCGGCGTGATCGCCGAAATGGCTCTCGCATCTGGACAGGCCGATGGCGAGGTCGCCCCAATCTTCGGAGTCAAGATGCCCTCTGGATACCGCGACTGGAAATTGATCTCTGTCGCCCATGAAGAAGGCAAGCTCAACGATTTGCGTGCCATCCTAGGCAACGACGTTGCACTCAAAGCCTTCCGGGAGGGTAAGCGTCCGTTCCCGGACGGCGCAGTCATCGCTCGGCTCGCCTGGAGCTATGACCCGTTGGAAGAAAGCGAAAAAGCCTTCGGCCGTTCCCAGTCTTTCGTCGCTGGGCCACCCAAGAACGGGGTTCAGTTCATGGTCAAGGACTCAAGAAAATACGCGTCGACGGGCGGATGGGGTTTCGCACATTTCAACGACGGCAGGCCCGCCAATGAAGCAGTGCACAACACCTGCTTCGCATGCCACGAGACCGCCACGGCTCGCGACTTTGTGTTCAACCGCTACTCGCCTTGATACCGAGTAGCACATCAGAACTGCGACATAAGGCTAGGAAATCATGACAACATATCGAAAGACCGCTGAAGCCGTCTCGGCCCTGACGCCGGATCAGTATCGCGTTACGCAGGAGAGTGCAACTGAGCGCCCTGGTACGGGCGCCTATCTACACAACAACGAACCCGGCATCTACGTGGATATTGTTTCGGGTGAACCGCTGTTCGCGTCATCGGACAAGTTCGATTCGGGATCTGGCTGGCCCAGCTTCACCAAGCCAATCGAAAAGACAAACGTCAAAGAATTGCCTGACCCGACGCACGGAATAACAGCCACCGAAGTTCGGTCGGCTTCTGGCGACAGCCATCTTGGCCATGTCTTCGGCGACGGACCCAGAGATCGCGGTGGACTGCGCTACTGCATCAACTCGGCTTCGCTTCACTTCGTGCATCGCCAGGATATGCAAGCGGCGGGGTACGGCGAATATATCGATCAAGTGGAGGATATCCAATGAAACAGGAGCGCGCGATTTTCGCAGGCGGCTGCTTTTGGGGCATGCAGGATCTGATTCGCCGCAGGGACGGCGTAATATCCACGCGCGTGGGATATTCCGGCGGCGACGTTCAGAACGCCACGTATCGCAATCATGGCACTCACGCAGAAGCGATTGAAATCCTCTTTGATCCGGATCGGACTAGTTATCGGGAACTCCTCGAGTTCTTTTTCCAGATTCATGATCCGACGACGCGCAATCAGCAGGGCAACGACCTGGGTGCAAGTTACCGCTCGGCGATTTTCTATACGTCCGAAGAACAGAAGCGCATTGCCGAGGACACGATCGACGATGTGAATGCCTCGGGCCTGTGGCCTGGTAGAGTCGTTACCAATGTGACGCCAGCGGGAGATTTTTGGGAAGCTGAGTCCGAGCATCAGGGTTATTTGGAGCACTATCCGAACGGCTACACCTGTCACTTTCCGCGTCCCCATTGGAAGCTGCCAGTTCGTCAAAGAGCTGTTGCGTCCCCGCGATGATCTCGTGGGGGTCCAGGCACATTGTCGCGGGCTTTTGAGCTGTTACGGACATCTAGGTTCCGTCAACTGAGTGGCCCGTGAGGGTCGGCGGGCGCCGCTTGCTGCCAACTGCGGAACTAGCGCGTTGGAAAACGCGCTTGGACACAGCCCGACTTTGTTCCTGATATCGGACACTCGCCAGAGGCCGCTCAGGGTCGTGAGTTCCCGTTCGTCCGATCGTCGTTTGCGGCGCATTGATCACGATCGAGCGAAGCCGTGATAACGCTCGGTCAGCGCACTCAGCTGCTCGATTGTCCGCCTCCTTTGTGGATAAGCCTGTGAGTTTGGCCCACTTATCCACGCCGCTTGACTCCCAAGCGCGCGCCGCTTCGCTCCCAAGTTCGCGCCGCTTCACTCCCAGAAACTGAGTTATCCACGCCGCTTCACTCCCAAAACCGCGCCGCTTCACTCCCAGATCGAACACGTAAACCGTTGAGCTGAGAAGGCAAAGCGTCGCCTGTATTTCCTATAGCTCTTTCCTGTAGCTCCGGTACTGACCTGTAGTTGGAGCGACAACTGTGTGGATAAGGAAAGCGAAGGCGAAAAAGCGCCGCGACCCGCTTGCGATTGCAAATATGTGTGATATGGTAAATATGGTATTTACTACATGACGCGGAGAGAACGAGCATGGTGCTTGCGCAATGGGTGGCGGCAGTGGCATTAAACGTTGCGGCGAGCCCAACGGTCCCGCTGTATCTACAGCTTGATGGCGTTTACTACGACGTGCCCGCCGGCGGCACGGTCGAATACATCGGCGACGCGTGGGTCGTAACGCAAACATCCATGACAGCCTGCGATCGTCGCAATGGCGAGGTCCAGCAGTTCTCCAATTTCGCGCTGTTCTACGGCCCCAATCTCGATGTCGTGTATCTGAATCTTTCAAGCAGCTATGCCTGCATGGGCTCGACGTCCGACGAGGCCTGCGTTCTCGCATTGGCCAGCACGACCGGGGACATTCTCTGCGGCGGTGCCGTCGCCGCGCCCGATCCGATTTTTGCCAACGGCTTCGACGGCCCGTAGTCGGGCCGTTGCCTTCTTTGGAGGGAAACAACATGACCCGCATCATCGCTTGCGCGAACTTGAAGGGTGGCGAAGGCAAGACAACACTCGCCCGCCATATTGCTTACCACGCCGCTTCGAAAGGATTGAAGACACTCGCGGTCGATCTCGATCCTCAGGGCAACCTTACCGACTCGCTGCTGCCCGATGCGAAGGGCTATACGAGTTCGGCCGGGCTGTTCGACGCTGATTTTTTGACGCAGAAACTTCAGCTGGCCGAATCCGACGAAAACCTATGGTTGCTGCCGGCGGACGCGCGGCTCGATGCGCTCGCCGAGATTCCCGGCGACCGCGCCGCGTTCGTCAATCGGGTCCGCGCAAATCTTCGTGCGATCGGTGGCTTCGACCTGATCGTCGTCGACACGCCGACGAATGCGCCGATCTGCTACTTGAGCGGACTCGCCGTCGCCGATGGCGCCGTCTCGCCGGTGCAAATGGACGCCTATGGCATTTCCGGCGCGGTGCGCCTGACGCAGGCAATCCAGCGTGTGCGCGCGCATTACAACCCGAAGCTGATCCATATCGGCTTTGTCGTGAACCGTTTCAACAGCCGTGCGGCCTCCCACGGCGAGCTGCTCGCGCAATTCCGCGCGAAGCGTCTGCGCTTGCTCTCAACCGTGCTGCGCGAGCGTGTCGCCGTGCAGGACGCGCTCGGCCGGCGCACGCCCGTATGGCGCGGACCGCGTGGGCGCGTGAACACTCGCGCCGCGCGCGAGATGCGCGCGATGTGCGCCGAAGTGTTAGCGGGAGTCGGGCTATGAAAGGCGTCAAGGTGACTGCGATATCGAAGCGTGAGAGCGCAACAGATTTTCGCCTGAGCGCGCTTGATCGTCTGTCCGCGGTCGACGCTCAGGAACTCGTGCTGGAACTGCCGATCGAGAGCATCCACGCTGATCCGCACCAGCCGCGCACGGAATTCAATGAGGACACCATCAACGAACTCGCCGAGAGCCTGCGGCGTTCCGGGCAGATCCAGCCGATCGAGGTCCGCGAGGCGGGCGGACGCTACGTTTTGGTCGATGGCGAGCGGCGCTGGCGTGCAGCTAAGCGCGCTTGCCTTGCGACGCTGCGCGCATTGGTTCGCTTCGAACCCGGCACGCCTGACGACGTGCTCGATCGCCAGTTCGCGGCGAATTTCCATCGCGAGGCGATGGCGCTCGTCGACCAGGCCCGTTACCTGAAAAAGCGTCTCGAAAAGCTCGGTTCCGCCGCAGCCGTGAGCGAGGCGATCGGCCTGAGCGTGCCACGCATCCTGAATATCGTGAA
>Ga0207671_10001564_pt1 | contig 26154 bp, 25 predicted proteins | sample KBSC24metaG_FD_184352 | JGI IMG/M metagenome (GOLD analysis project Ga0207671, IMG submission 184352) | Corn rhizosphere microbial communities from Kellogg Biological Station, Michigan, USA - KBS C2-4 metaG (SPAdes) (version 2) | ecosystem: Host-associated > Plants > Roots > Rhizosphere > Soil... | reverse complement strand
CCCTAAAAAAACAGATTTGGCCGTGGCTATATTGCAAAGCTGCCATGAGCGCACAGTGAAACTGCTGGAAAAACACAAGTACGATAATGCTCTGGATAAGCTCAAAGCATTTCTTAAGGTATATGCCGATAGTTACAAACATAGCATGGTATGTTTGGTAGGCGGTATGGCGGCAGAGTTTCATTCTTTTGAAGCCCCGGTGCAGAAAGAGTTGAAACAGGTAGTAAGCTACATTTCCGAGCGACTGACCATAATACTGGAGGAAGGCAAAAAAGAAAAAGTACTTCATTTTGAAGAAGCTCCGCATATCAAGGCATTGCTTATTGTTACCAACATGATAGCGGCGTTGCAACTGGAGCGCATAATGGGAAAAAAAGAATTTACAGATATATATCAGGCAGTCATTAAAGACATTTCTGCCTGAAGATTAGAACATCACCACTGGTAAAACGATTATATGAAAAGAGTAGTAGTAACTGGTATAGGTACAATCAATCCGCTGGCTAACAATGTTGCCGACTTCTGGACTGCACTTGCAGCAGGTAAAAGCGGCGCTGCTGAAATTACAAGATTCGACGTGTCAAAATTTAAAACCCGTTTCGCATGCGAGGTTAAGAATTATGTACCATTGGATCATTTTGAAAAAGGCGAAGTGCGTAAATATGATCTGTTTTCGCAGTACGCATTAATAAGCGCTGAAGAAGCCGTAAAACAATCCGGTCTGCTGGATAGCAATGTGAACAAGGAACGTGTAGGTGTTATATGGGCATCAGGTAATGGCGGTATTGGTACGCTGGAAGAACAGGTTACAGAGTTTGCAAAAGGCGACGGTACTCCAAGGTTTAATCCTTTCCTGGTACCTAAGATGATTGCCAATATTGCATCAGGTCTTATCGCTATCAGGTATGGCTTTAAAGGCATTAATTATGTTACTGTCTCTGCTTGTGCGGCGGGTAACAATGCCATAATGGACGCGTTTAATTATATACGCTGGGGAAAGGCGGATGTGATGGTAACGGGTGGCTCAGAAGCGCCTATTACGCATGCCTCTCTTGGTGGTTTTAGTTCCATGAAAGCTTTGTCTACACTCAATGAAAATCCACAGGGTGCGTCAAGGCCTTTTGATAAGAACAGGGATGGCTTTGTACTGGGCGAAGGTGGTGCTGCGCTGATACTCGAATCTTACGAACATGCTATTGCCCGTGGTGCTACCATACTTGCCGAGCTTACCGGTGCTGCTATGACATCAGATGCATATCATATTTCAGCTACACACCCCGAAGGTGAGGGCGCATATCGCGCTATGAAGCTGGCACTGGAAGATGCAGGTATTACTGTAAATGACATAGACTATGTAAATGCACACGCCACATCTACAGGTGTAGGTGACCCAAGCGAAGTAATAGCAATGGCAAGCCTGCTAAAGGGGACAGATAAAAAGCTTACCGTTAGCGCTACAAAATCTATGACCGGTCACCTCTTGGGTGGTGCTGGTGCTATAGAGGCAATCGTATCTATAAAAGCAATACAGGATAACATCATTCCGCCATCAATAAACATTGAAGAGCTGGACGAAGTAATACCTGCCAATATAGAAGTAGTAGCAAACAAGGCTATGAACAAGGAAGTAAATATTGCCATGAGCAATACTTTCGGCTTCGGTGGTCACAACGCCATTGTAATATTTAAGAAATATAAAGATTAAACTTAAATGCGCCTGATGTCTGCACCAAGGGCATTCAGGCGCTCATCTATACTTTCGTAGCCTCGATCTATCTGCTGTATATTTTGTATCGTGCTTTTGCCTTGTGCAGAAAGTGCAGCTATCAGCAGGGCTACACCGGCACGTATATCCGGCGATACCATGTCTATGCCACGCAGCGGTTCCTGCCGGTCAAGGCCTATCACCACCGCACGGTGGGGATCACACAAAACTATTTGCGCCCCCATATCTATCAGCTTATCTACAAAGAACAGGCGCGTTTCAAACATTTTTTGGTGTATCAGCACAGTACCTTTTGCCTGTGTAGCCGTTACCAGCACTATACTTAGCAGATCAGGCGTAAAGCCGGGCCAGGGATGGTCATATACAGTTAATATAGAGCCGTCTATAAATTTGTTGATCTTGTATCGCTCCTGTGCAGGCACAAATATATCGTCACCCCTCACCTCCAGTTGAATACCCAGCCTTTGAAATGTTTCAGGAATAATACCCAGATGCGCCACATCTGCATTCTTAATAGTCAATTCGCTTTTGGTCATAGCTGCCAGCCCTATGAATGAGCCCACTTCTATCATGTCTGCCAACATACGGTGCTTGCAGCCATGCAGTTTCTGTACACCTTCTATGGTCAGCAGGTTCGAGCTTATGCCGCTAATACGCGCGCCCATGCTGTTCAGCATGCGGCACAGCTGCTGTATATATGGCTCGCAGGCAGCATTGTAAATGGTAGTTATACCACTTGTCAGCACAGCAGCCATTATAATGTTGGCTGTACCTGTTACAGAGGGTTCCTCCATTATTATGTTACTCCCACGCATCTCTGCACCCTCAAGTGTAAACAGGTATTCATCCGGGTCGTAGCTGAATTTCGCCCCCAGAGCTTCAAATCCTCTGATGTGTGTATCCAGCCTGCGACGACCTATCTTGTCGCCCCCCGGCTGTGGTATATGTGCTTTTTGAAAACGTGCCAGCATTGGCCCTGCCAGCATCACCGCCCCGCGTAGCTTACCCGATTTCTTTTTGAAATTTGGATCAATGAAATAATCGGGGTTCACATTGTTAGCCTGCAGCACTACAGTATTGGCTGCCGGTCTTTCCACGCGCACGCCCATTGCTTCCAGCACATCTATCAGTGTATTTACATCCAGTATGTTTGGTACGTTGGTAAGTGTTACGGCTTCATCGGTAAGCATGGCAGCACATATTATCTGCAATGCTTCGTTCTTTGCCCCCTGCGCAGTAATGCTTCCGCTCAGAGGTTTACCGCCGCGTATTTCGAAAGCGTTCATGCTAAGGCGAGATTATTTATTCTTATTCTTGAATTTACGGTTTTTATTATAGTTACCGTAGCTACCACCGCTGTTGTTATTATTATTGTTATTCCGCTGGTTGCCACCCTTAAAGTTGCGGTTACTGTTATTATTATTGTTGCGCTGTTTGTAACGGTTATTGTCGAAGTGTACGCGATAGCCACCTGTTTCATATTGCAACATACCATTTGATAAAGCGTTGAGCTCGCTCTTTATCATATCATCATGTACAGGCTCTTTATGCCAGTTAGTATAGGCCAGCTTCATGTAGTAGCCTATCAGCTGTGTGAGACTTTGTCTCTTTTCGGGGTCTTGTTCTTCCAATGCCATGTTTAGCACGCCTTGCAGGTTCTTACCCAGGTGGCGGTGCGCAATATCTTCCTGCGGGTAAGGCAGGCGTTCCGGCTTTTTGAAAACAGATTCCGGTGTAGGTGCAGGATAAGGAGCATCTACATCCAGTTTAAAATCTGTCATCTGGTACAAGTGGTCCCAGAGTTTATGTTTGTAGTCTTCTATTTGTTTTAGGTGTGGGTTTAGCGTGCCCATTAGCTCTATTATAGCTTCGGCATTACGCAGACGCTTACCACGATCGTCTATCGTAATCAGGTACTCAACCATTTTCTGCACATTGCGCCCGTATTCAGGCATCAGCATTTTGCTGCGAGTAGTATTATATTCCATGAAAATTAAAAATCACGAGAAAAAGTAAATAATTAAAAAAAGAGGTAATTTTTTTTTCTACCTAAAGGCGCTATTTATTGTCCTGAGAATATGAGGAATAGCCTGCCTGTGACAAATATAGGCAAATTCCATTAAAGCGACTTCTGGTGTTTTGTATGCGGGAAAAGCTATTTTCGCAGCAAAAAGGAATATGCTTTCATTAAGCGTTAAGGGGAAAACAGCCCTTGTAGCGGGCAGTACACAAGGTATAGGTTTTGCCGCAGCAGAAGCCCTGGCTTCACTGGGTGCGCGCTGCATACTTATTTCGCGCAACGAAGAGAAGCTAAAGGCTGCCGTTGGTAAGTTGGATAACACGCAAGGCCAGCAGCACAGCTACCTCATAGCCGATTTCCAGAAGCCTGAAATGGTGGAAGCTGTAGTACATACATTTTTACAGAGCAATACCATTGACATATTGGTAAATAATACCGGTGGCCCTGCCGGAGGCCCTATAACGGATGCCACGCCAGAGCAGTTTTTAGCAGCTTTTCAGCAGCACCTTATTTGCAATCATTTATTAGTAAAGCTGGTATCACCAGGCATGAAGCAGGCAGGCTATGGTCGTATTGTAAATGTCATTTCCACTTCAGTAAAAATCCCGCTAAAGGGACTGGGTGTTTCAAATACCATTCGCGGGGCAGTAGCTTCTTGGGCCAAAACAATGGCTAACGAGCTGGGACAGTATGGAATAACCGTAAACAATGTACTGCCAGGCGCCACCGCTACAGAGCGTCTGGAAACTATAGTTAATAACAAAGTGGCCAAAACAGGCACCGATGTTCAGACTGTCGAAAAGGAAATGCTGGAAGAAATTCCTGCAAAACGTTTCGGCCAGCCCGGCGAAATAGGCGCTGTTATCGCGTTTTTATGTACTCCGGCTGCTGCTTACGTTAATGGAACTAGTATACCTGTGGATGGTGGAAGGACCGGAAGTATTTAAATTGCATAATTAATTATAACTCATGCACATTGTTTCACTATTTGGGAAATTTTTACCCCAAAAATGGTAAAAAAATGATAACAAAAACATGACCCGAAAATGACAGCAAATGCATGATAAAATATTGATTATGTTGACAATGAAATGACATTTGGATTTTTTTAAATCGTATAAAATCCTCTGAAACCCTTGCTAGTATTGGAAAACATTTTTTAAAAAATGTGTATAAACTTTGGTGATTGTGTTGTAGTTTTGCCCACGCTTTTACTAAAAGGAACGTTAATTTTTCAAATTTATTCCTGTGCCAGAATCATTTAAGCCAATGTTCCGGAGAATTGCTTTTAGAGCATTCACGCTTGTTATTGCCCTCTTTTTATGCAATTTTTCTGCTATTGCTGCGCCGGATGGAAAAGCTCTTTTCCAATCTAATTGCGCATCATGTCACAACCCCCTGAAGGACGCTACAGGCCCTGCGCTGAAGAATGTTGACAAAACATTCCCAAGCAAGGACTGGGTTTACGGCTGGGTGCATAACTCATCAGCAGTTCTCGCAAGCGGCGATAAGTTTGCCAATGATATCTACAACAAGTTCGGAAAAACGCAGATGACTGCGTTTCCTCAGTTGTCTAAAGATGACATTGATGCTATTCTTAAATATGTAGATAACTACGAAGCGCCCAGCGGGCCTACACCTGGTCCAACTGGCCCTGAAGCTGGTGGTGAAACGGAAAGCAATAGCTGGCTATACACAGTTATTACATTGTCGCTCTTATTGCTTGCTATAATATTATGGCGCGCAAACATAGCGCTGCGCAAGGCGGCTAACGACAAAGAAGGTCAGCCAAATGAAAGAGAAATTCCTCTTTATCGCAACAAGCTGGTAATTGCACTGGTAGCTATCCTTGCCTTCATATTGGCAGGTTACTGGTTGGTAAATGGCGCTATTAACGAAGGTCGCCAGCAAAACTACCAACCACTGCAGCCTATCTTCTACTCACACAAAGTACACGTAGGTATCAACCAGATTAACTGTCTTTACTGCCACGCAGGCGCAGAAAAGAGCCGTCAGGCAATGATACCTTCTCCTAATATATGTATGAACTGCCACAAGCAGATAAATGAGTACACCGGCGATAAAGATCATCCGCTGGTAACTGCAGAAGGCAAGCATATAGATGGTACTGCTGAAATTCACAAATTATATGACTACGCCGGTTGGGATCCTGTAAGGAAAGAGTACAAACGCGATGCTAAAGGCAACATTTTGGCCCGCCCAATTGCCTGGACCAAAATCCACAACCTTCCTGATCACGTTTACTTCAACCACTCACAGCACGTAAAGGTGGGACAAGTACAATGCCAGCGCTGTCACGGCCAGATACAGGATATGGACGAAGTTTATCAGTTCGCTCCATTGTCAATGGGCTGGTGTATCAACTGTCACCGTCAAACACAGGTGCAGTTCACTAACAATAACTACTACAGCATTTTCGAACAGTACCACAAGGAATTGAAAGAAGGTAAGCGTACCGGTGTTACCGTACAGGATATAGGCGGTACTGAATGTCAAAAATGCCACTATTAATAGTTTAAAAATTATTCGGAAAACACATTATATACCGAATCGAGCCGTATGAGTCAAAAACAATATTGGAAGGGACTGGAAGATCTGCACGCTAGTGCTGCTCAAAAAGAGATGGCTGAAAATGAGTTCAAAGAAGAACTGCCATTTGGTCTTAGCGATGACCTGATGGGCGCCACTACACCCCGCCGCGACTTTTTGAAATTCTTAGGTTTCAGCACACTCGCTGCTACTTTGGTGGCAAGTTGCGAAATGCCTGTGCGCAAAGCTATTCCTTATGCTATTAAGCCTGAGGATATAACGCCGGGTGTTCCTAACTACTACGCATCTACATTTACGGATGGTGGTGACTATTGTGCTATTGTTATAAAAACACGCGATGGCCGCCCTATTAAGGTAGAAGGTAATGAACTTTCGTCTATCACTCGTGGCGGTACTTCTGCCCGTATACAGGCTTCTGTTCTTAACCTTTACGATAAAGCTCGTCTGCGTGCACCGCAGGCCGACGGTCAGGAAGCTACTTTCGATGCGGTAGACCGCAGCATTAAAGAAGCGCTTGCAGGTAACAAGCCGGCATACCTGCTTACCGCAACTATCCTTAGTCCTACTACAAAAGATATTATAGCTCAGTTCACTGCAAAGTATCCTTCAGTAAAACACGTTATGTATGACGGTGTTTCTTACTCAGGTATGCTGCAAGCCAACGAAGCAAGCTATGGCAAACGTACACTGCCTACTTATCATTTCGATAAGGCGCAGACTATTGTGAGCCTTGGAGCAGATTTCCTCGGTACATGGCTTTCTCCGGTTGAATTTGCAAAAGCATATTCTAAAGGACGTAAACTGAGCGCTAAAGAATTGCACTCTTCAAAACACTACCAGGTAGAATCTATACAGACGATAACTGGCGCAGCTGCCGATCATCGCGCTACCTGCAAGCCATCTGAAGTAGGTACGGTAGCAGTAGCTCTTTATAATGCTGTAGTAAATGGCACAGCGCCAGCTCTTAGCAGTAAAGCGTTGAACGACCTGGTAACCAAAGCAGCTGCCGATCTGAAGAAAGGCAATGGTATGGTAGTTTGCGGTTCAAACGATGTTGCAGTGCAGACCGTGGTAAACGCTATCAACGATAAAATTGGGGCTAACGGCACTACTGTTAACTGGGCTGTCACCAGCAATAACAAGCAGGGCATAGATGCGGATATGGTAAATCTGGTAAGCGCTATGAACGCAGGCCAGGTAGGCGCCATCTTCATGCACGGCGTAAACCCTGTTTATGATTATTACGATTCAAAGAGTTTTGCAGTAGGCCTTTCTAAAGTGCCTGTTACAGTTTCCTTCGCTGACCGCATGGACGAAACTGCGCAAAAATGTAAGTTTATAGTTCCTGATCATCACTACCTCGAAAACTGGGGTGATGCCGAACCAAAACCTAACTACTTCAGCCTTCAGCAGCCGGGTATTGCACCACTGTTTAAAACACGTGCTTTCCAGGATAGCCTTATGGTGTGGGCTGGTGCTACAGGTAATTATGCCGACTACTGGAAAGGCTACTGGATGAACAAGCTGGGCGGTCAGGCCAACTTCGACAAATCGCTTCAGGATGGTGTAATAGAACCTGCTGGTGCTATGGCCAATGGCGGTGCTTCCTTCACAGGCAATGTAACTGACGCAATGTCTAAGGTACAAGCTAAGAAGGGTAGCGACGTTGAATTGGTGGTGTACGAAAAAGTAGCAATCGGCCGCGGTGGCGCATGGAGCAACAATCCATGGCTGCTTGAAATGCCGGATCCTATTACCCGTGCGACCTGGGACAACTACGTGTGCGTATCGCCTGCCAGAGCTAAGAAAATGCACTCTGAGCTGAGCGAACACAATGAAGTTGACGAGAAGAAAAGAGTAGTTAAAGTAAAAACAAATAATTACGAAGTATTGCTGCCGCTGGTTGTTGTACCGGGCATGCACAACGACGTTGTTGCAATAGCAGTTGGTTACGGTCGCGATGCAAAAGTTGGTCGCGCTGCAGCTAATACAGGTAAGAATGCTTATCCGTTCGTTACCTACAACGGCCAGACTTTCGAAACACATAATGCCGGCGTAACTGTTGAAGAAACAGGCGATTTCTATGAAGTGGCAATTACGCAGACACACGACAGCTACGAAGCGCGCCCTATAATACACGAATACACACTGGAAGAATTCAGCAAAGACCCTCAGGTGCTGTTGAAGCAACGCAGGGCTGCACTGAATGAATATGCAAAGCTGCCTGGCGACGAAGAAAAAGAAGGTGGTGAAGGCAAAATGAGCCTTGAAGAGGCAAATGCTGCTGCTAATAAAATGGACGACGACTATAGGCTAAACGGTACTTTGTATCCTAACTATGAGTCTCCTGGTATCCACTGGGGTATGTCTATAGATCTGAATAGCTGCATCGGTTGTGGCGCCTGTGTTATAGGCTGCCAGGCTGAAAACAACATATCTGTAGTTGGTAAAGCGCATGTATTGAAATATCACGAAATGCAGTGGATGCGTATCGATCGTTATTTCAGCGGTATGCCTGATGATCCGGATACAATACAGACTATTTTCCAGCCTATGCTTTGTCAGCATTGCGACAATGCACCTTGCGAAAACGTTTGTCCGGTATCTGCTACCAACCACAGCTCGGAAGGTCTTAACCAAATGGCTTACAATCGTTGTATCGGTACTAAATATTGCGCAAACAACTGTCCTTATAAAGTTCGTCACTTCAACTGGATGGACTGGAATGGTGCAGATTGCTTCGAAGACAACTTGTATGAAGATGGCCGTCGCGATGATATGAATGATGATCTTACACGCATGGTGCTGAACCCTGACGTTACAGTGCGCAGCCGTGGTGTAATGGAAAAATGTACTTTCTGCGTACAGCGCCTTCAGGATGCTAAACTTACTGCCAAGAAAGATGACCGTCCGCTGAAAGATGGTGAAGCTCGTACCGCTTGCCAGCAGGCTTGCCCTACAGACGCTATCACTTTCGGTAACGTAAATGATAAAACAAGTGCTATCTACCAGTTGCGTCACAACCAGCAGAGAGAACGTCTCTACTACGCACTCGAAGAAATGCACACCCTGCCAAACGTAAACTACCTTGCAAAAGTGCGCAACACGGATGTGGTAGTGGGCGGCAATGAAAAACTGGATGAAATGTATAATCAGCACATCTAATTTAGATTGCTGCGCATACAACGCAAATAGAAGAATAGAATAAAGAAAAGAAGCGTCGGGAAAGATTGGTGAAAAGATTAGACGCAGGAAAAAAATTAAAGCGAAATTTTACTAATTAGGTGCTATGCATATTAAGTACGAATCGTTTGTACGAGAACCGCTGGTAAATGGTGACAAGAATTATCATCAGGTAACAGAAGATATTATCGGGCCAATTGAAAGGAAGCCGGGCCGCATGTGGTATGTGGGCTTCTTCTTCTCAGTAGCGCTCTTATGCTTCGGTATTTTTTCTGTGACCTGGGCGGTTTATTGGGGTTTGGGAACCTGGGGTGTGAACAGGACTATCGGCTGGGGTTGGGATATTACCAACTTCGTATGGTGGGTAGGTATTGGTCACGCGGGTACACTTATCTCTGCCATCCTTTTGCTGTTCCGTCAGGGCTGGCGTACAGGGGTGAACAGAGCTGCGGAAGCAATGACGATCTTCGCCGTAATGTGCGCTGGTCAGTTCCCTATCTTCCACATGGGTCGTGTATGGGATGGTTTCTTCGTACTGCCTTATCCTAACACACGCGGTCCTCTTTGGCCTAACTTTAACTCTCCGCTCCTTTGGGACGTATTCGCGATCTCTACTTACTTCACAGTGTCATTGCTGTTCTGGTACTCAGGTCTTATTCCTGACTTCGCTACAGTTCGCGATCGTGCAAAAACTAAGTTCCGCAAATTAGCATATGGTGTGGCATCATTCGGCTGGACCGGTTCTGCTAAAAACTGGCAGCGCCACGAAGCACTTGCGCTTGTGTTGGCAGGCCTCGCTACTCCGCTGGTACTTTCAGTGCATACCATAGTATCTTTTGACTTTGCTACCTCTGTTATACCTGGTTGGCATACTACCATCTTCCCTCCATACTTCGTTGCTGGTGCCATCTTTTCTGGCTTTGCAATGGTGAACACCCTGCTGGTTATTACCCGCAAGATCCTTCACCTGGAAGACTATATCACTATAGGCCACCTGGAGGCAATGAATAAGGTTATCGTTCTTACAGGTTCTATAGTGGGTGTGGCTTATCTTACTGAGTTGTTTATAGCGTGGTACAGTGGTGCTTATGGCGAACAGCAGGAATTTAAGTGGCGTATTATGGGCCCTTACTGGTGGAGCTACTGGGCTATGATGACTTGTAACGTGGTATCTCCTCAGCTCTTCTGGGTTAAGAGATTGCGCCGTAACATCCCATTCACGTTCATTATGTCTATCGTGGTGAACATTGGTATGTGGTTCGAGCGTTTCGTTATCATTGTTACTTCTCTTTACCGCGACTGGTTACCAAGTAGCTGGGCATACTACAGCCCTACATGGCCGGAAGTTGGCTTCTACCTCGGTACCTTCGGTTTGTTCTTTACCTGTTACTTCCTGTTCGCTAAATACTTCCCTGTTATCGCGGTTGCGGAAATCAAGTTCGTACTGAAGACATCAGGTGAAAACTATAAGCGCGGCATGGAAAAGCTGGAAGCGCAAAGTGAAGAGGATTTCGTGTACGAAGTGCAAACCCATCATGAGCCGGATCACGCTCACGCATAAACTATTAATTATAAACATTGATATAAAATAAACAATGGCTATAAAGAAATTTGCAGTTGCTTGTTATGATGACGAAGAGGTTTTGTTCCCTGCGTTAAAGAAAGTACGTCACAGCGGTTATAAGCTGCACGATATATATACACCATTCGCAGTACACGGCCTTGACGAAGCTATGGGGCTTAAAGGCACCGATCTGCACATCGCAGGCTTCATTTTCGGACTTTGCGGTACCAGCACTGCACTCGGTTTTATCTCATGGATATTAACTTCAGACTGGCCGCTCAACTTCGGTGGTAAACCACATTTCGCACTGCCTGCGTGGATACCTATTACCTTCGAGCTTACAGTACTGTTCTCTGCAGTAGGTATGGTGCTTACATGGTGCTACCTCAACCAGGTAATGCCGGGTGTTAAGAAACACGTTTTTCACCCGCGCCAGAGCGATGATTACTTTGTAATGGCCGTAGAACTGAACGACCAGACAAGCGAACACGAAGTAGTAGATTTTCTGAAAACTACAGGTGCTAAAGAAACTTCTGTACAGATTGCTGAAGATTCATGGTGGTACGGACGCTTCGATAAGGAAGAAGAATATCAAAAGTTGTAAAAGTTGTTTGTTTAAACTGTATTATTTAATAATAATGAATAAGACCAAAAGCATAGTAGTAGCAAGCCTTTTAATGATACTGGGTCTGGCAGCATGCAATACCGGTGGCTTACGCCGCGACCCGGGAAGGGTTTATGCACCGGATATGTACTACTCTCGTGCATACGATGCTTATACATCCAATCCCAATTTCGCTGATAGCCAGACAAGCCGCCTGCCGGTAGCTGGTACTATCGCTCGCGGGCACATGATGCCTGATCATCTTACAGAAGGCGATACGATTGCTTACAAATCATACACTACTACGCTGCGCTTTAACGAAGACGAAATGGCAGAAGGCAAACGCCTGTTCATGATCTACTGTGCTATATGTCACGGTCCTGAGCTGGATGGTAATGGCCCGCTGTACAAAAGTGGTAAGTTCGCTGCTATGCCTGCTAACTTTAAAGATGGCAAATACCTGCACATGCCGATAGGCCAGATGTATGCAGCAGTGAAATTTGGTAAAAATATGATGGGCTCTTACGCAAGCCAGCTCAACATTAAGCAGCGTTGGATGATACTGGCCTTTATTAAAAAGACTCAGTCTGAAAATGGTGGCGAGGCCTTTACTTTAGGCACCGCAACTACTTCAGCAACAGCAGCTAACACTGCAGATACCACAAAAGCTAAAGCTCCCGAAGCTGCAGCAGAGAATAAAAAAGGATAAACTGTTTAATTATAAACTTACTTATATAAAAGTTTAAAAATGAATGACCGTTTTGAGATACCGGCAAGCCTGAAGAGAACAAGTATGGCACTGATATTAATAGGTATTATTACCTTGATCGCAGGTGGCATAATATTGCTCGGTAGTGCTGATGTTCACGACAAAACCCGTTTCTGGGTTATTTTATTGCAGAACAGCGTATACTTCCTGCTTATTACAGTAGTAAGTATATTCATACAGGCTGCAGCTTCCCTCGCCCAGGGTTCATGGATAGTGGCTTACCGCCGCGTTCCTGAAGCAATAGGCGCCAATGTATGGGTATTCAGTCTTATTGCATGCGTGGTAATGTTCCTTATCATTTTCACATTCAATCCCGGTGGTTACAATCCTGTTTATCCTTGGGTTAATCCGGCAGGCGATGAAAAACTTATAGGCAAATCTGCGTTCCTAAATCCTAAAATGTTCGTAGGCTTCACAATCGTAACAGTTGGATTGTGGTCTTTCTTCGGTCGTAAATTCAGATCGCTCTCATTAGCTCAGGAAAACGCACCTAAGAATAGTCCTAAAATATACTGGCAATTCTTCAGATTATCTGGTGTATTCATTCTTATATACGCGCTTACACAAATGAGTACTTCTCCATGGTTATGGTCTATGAGCACTCAGCCACACTGGTACTCTACCATGTTTAGCTGGTACACATTTGCAAGTGCCTTCGTAAGCGGAATGTCTATCATCCTGCTGTGGGTTGTATATCTTAAAAATCAGGGCAATCTTGAGCTGGTAACTAAAGAGCATATGCACGATCTCGGTAAGTTCATGTTCGCATTCAGCATCTTCTGGACATACCTGTGGTTCGATCAGTATATGCTTATATGGTACAGCAATCAGCCTGAAGAAACTATCTATTTCAAATTACGTCAACAGGGCTCATATAGCGTGCTGTTCTATGCAAATATTATTATCAACTTCGTAATGCCGATACTGATATTGATGACTCGCCCAAGCAAGCGTAACTACTTCACAGTTACCTTCATGGCACTCATCATCATCTTCGGTCACTGGGTAGATTTTTATCAGGCTATCATTCCGGGCCCATTAGGTTCTTTCTGGCACCTCGGATGGTATGAAATAGGTACATTCGCACTGTTTGTTGGTATCTTGATATTCACAGTAGCACGCACGCTGGCTAGTGCATCTCTGGTACCTAAGAACAATGTGCTGTTGAAAGAAGGTATAGTGCATATAAGCTAAGAGGAATAAAAACAGGAAATAGAAAACAGAAGGGATTGAAGGTGATTGAAAGGATGTTTTAAATTACCGAATTAAACTTAAACACAAGTAAATACAAGCTGAACTGACCATGTCGGGATTTATAACAATAGCATTAGTTATTCTGGTATTTATCATTGTATACCAGATTGGTAAAGCAAGCGAATATGCAGGCATATTACGCGGCGAAGAAAAAGTAAAAATGCAGACCAACAGGCTGATAGCCTGGTTGCTGGTGGCTTTCTTCGTGCTGGGCTTATACGGTATCTGGAAGTGTAATGAAGTACTTATCGGCCGCATGCTGCCTGAATCTGCTTCTGTAGAAGGCGTGGCCTACGATAAGATGTTCAACGTAACCCTTATTGTTACAGGTATCGTATTTTTTGCTACACAGGCCCTGCTTTTCTGGTTTGCCTTCCGCTACCAGGCTACAGGCAAGCGTACTTCTTTTTACTTCCCGCACAACAATAAGCTGGAAATAGTTTGGACAACAGTTCCTGCTATAGCAATGGCTGTTCTTGTTGCCATAGGTCTTCGCAACTGGTTTAACATTACTTCAGAAGCACCTGCTAATTCAGAAGTGGTAGAAGTGGTAGGTAAACAATTTAACTGGTTGATCCACTATCCGGGTAAAGATGGTGTTCTGGGTAAAAGAAGTTTTCGCAAAATAAATGACGCAAACAATATCCTTGGTCTTGATTGGTCTGACAAGGATGGTATGGATGATGTTATTTCTCAAAGTGGTGAATTACACGTAATTGTAAATAGGCCTGTAAAATTGATCATCGGCTCCCGCGATGTGATACATGACGTTGGTCTGCCTCACTTCCGCATGAAGATGGACGCCGTTCCTGGTATCACTACCACTATGTGGTTTACTCCACGCATCACTACTGAAGAAATGAAGAAGATCACAGGTAATTCTAACTTCGTATACGAAATCTCCTGCGATCAGATGTGCGGTAAAGGTCACTACTCAATGCGTGGTACTGTAATAGTGCAAACACAGGCTGAGTACGACGAGTGGCTGGCTAAACAACAGTCATACTATGCATCGGTTAATACGCCTGCCGCTCCTGCAGCAGCCGATAGCACCGGTCAGAAACCTGCAGCAAAAACAGATAGTGTAAAAGCAATAACGATGAAGTAATCGGCCACTGACAATGGCCACTAATTAGTGAAAAAATGAGCAACGAAATTATTATTGAAGGACCTAATGTAGCGCACAATGCAATCGCCGTTACAGATCATCATGGTCACGAACATCACGAACAGCATTTCATCTGGAAATACATTTTCAGCCAGGATCATAAGATCATTGGTAAGCAATTCCTCATTACCGGTATCATCTGGGCTATCATAGGCGCGCTGTTTTCGGTATTTTTCCGTTTGCAACTCGGTTTCCCTGATAGCACATTCCCGGTTATGGAAAAGTTCCTTGGCGAATGGGCTAAAGGTGGTAAGCTGACTCCGGAATTTTACTATGCATTGATCACAATGCACGGAACTATCCTGGTGTTTTTCGTGTTGACTGCTGGTCTTAGCGGTACCTTCGCAAACTTCCTTATTCCTCTACAGTTGGGTGTGCGCGATATGGCGTCTCCATTCATGAATATGCTTTCTTACTGGTTCTTCTTCACTGCCAGTATTATCATGTTCATTTCACTGTTTGTTGAAACCGGCCCTGCAGCTGGTGGTTGGACTACTTATCCGCCTTTAAGTGCCCTTCGTGAGGCATCACTTGGCTCGGGCACAGGTATGGACCTTTGGCTTATCAGTATGGCATTGTTCGTTGTGTCATCATTGTTGGGTGGTCTTAACTACGTAAGTACTATATTAAACATGCGTGCTAAAGGTATGACCATGACCCGTATGCCGCTCACTATCTGGGCATTGTTCTTCACTGCTGTGCTTGGTATCCTTTCTTTCCCTGTATTGTTCTCAGGTTTCGTCCTGCTGATATTCGATCGTAATTTCGGTACCAGCTTCTACCTGTCAGAAATATTCATTGGTGGTAAAGCGCTTCCGCACATCGGCGGTTCTGCTATCCTTTACCAGCACTTGTTCTGGTTCCTCGGCCACCCTGAGGTGTATATCGTAATGCTTCCGGGTATGGGTATAGCATCGGAAATCCTGGCTAACAATAGCCGTAAGCCTATCTTCGGTTACTTTGCAATGATCATATCTCTTATCGGTATTACAACGCTGGCATTCCTTGTATGGGCGCACCACATGTTCGTTACCGGTATGAGTCCGTTCCTCGGTTCTATCTTCGTATTGCTTACCCTCCTCATCGCGGTACCTTCTGCGGTAAAGGTGTTCAACTGGCTCACAACTATTTGGCGCGGTAACCTTCGTTTCACGGTGCCTATGTTATTCGCACTTGGGTTCGTATCTCTGTTCATCTCTGGTGGTCTTACAGGTATCTTCCTGGGTAACTCTGCACTCGACGTTCACTTGCACGATACATACTTCGTTATTGCGCACTTCCACATAGTAATGGGTGTGTCTGCATTCTTTGGTATGTTCGCTGGTATCTACCACTGGTTCCCTAAGATGTTTGGTCGCTTTATGAACAGTACGCTTGGTTACATCCACTTCTTCATTACATTCGCCGGTGCTTACCTCATTTTCTGGCCTATGCACTATGAGGGTATTGCTGGTATGCCACGTCGCTACTACGATTACAGCGCATGGGAAACCTTCAAGAACTTCCAGGGCCTTAACGCATTCATTAGCATCGTTGCCATTATAGTATTCTTTACACAGTTGTTGTTCGTGTTCAACTTCTTTGTGAGCATCTTCAAAGGCCGCAAGCTTACAGTTATGAATCCGTGGGGTTCTCCAACACTGGAATGGACAACACCTATCAAGCCAATCCATGGCAACTGGCCTGGCGAAATTCCTGAAGTTCATCGTTGGCCATATGATTACAAGGATGATGGCAATGGTAACGACTTCATCCCTCAGACAATGCCATTAAGGCCTGGTGAGGAATCACACTAAACAATCAACTTAAAAATATAGCCGTCATGCATCGCATGGCGGTTTTTTTGTGCTATTATATAGCTCAGACCTATAGACACATTACGAAATGCATTTCTTCCGCTACCAAATGCAATGCAACATTCCGTAACTTTAGGATACCCTAAGAGGAAAAGGAATTGTTATGAACGGCTTTATTTTTTCAAAATACACACCCAACGAATCTCAGAATCCATTTGATAAGCTCTTTAACCTGTTTATGGAGCTGTTGCAATATACCAGTGGCGATGCTGCCGAAGCACTAAACTGGCTAAGCCAGCTGGACAGAGAGCATGGTCTCACAGATGATGAATACGGAATAGGAGATTTTATCGAAGACATGAAGCAGAAAGGCTATTTGCAGGAAAACGAGCAAACAGGCGCTTATCAGATAACCTCAAAAACGGAACAAACTATCCGCAAACGATCCCTCGATGAGATATTCGGCAAGCTTAAGAAAACAAAGCAGGGCAACCATCGCGTATACAGAAGTGGCCAGGGAGACGAAATAAACCCCGAAATAAGGCCTTACCAGTTCGGAGACTCGTTGGACGCCATTGACTATACAGGTAGCCTTAAAAATGCCCTTATTAACAACGGTATCGATCAGCTATCTATGCAGGAGGATGACCTTGAAATTCATGAAACGGATTTCAAGACACAAACTTCCACCGTACTCATGATTGATATCTCACATTCCATGATCTTATATGGCGAAGACCGTATAACGCCTGCCAAAAAGGTAGCCATGGCCCTCAGCGAGCTTATTACCACCCGCTATCCCAAAGACACCCTCGATATTGTAGTATTTGGCAATGATGCCTGGCAAATAGAAATGAAAGATCTTCCCTATCTGCAGGTGGGGCCTTTCCATACTAATACCGTTGCCGGCCTCGAATTGGCTATGGATATATTGCGCCGTCGCAAAAATCCGAACAAACAAATATTCATGATTACAGATGGCAAACCCACCTGTCTTAAGATCGGAAATAAGTATTACAAAAATAGCTTTGGTATAGATAGCAAAATACTTAATCGCACGTTGAATCTTGCTGGCCAGCTACGCAGGCTCAAAATTCCGGTTATTACATTCATGATAGCCCGCGATCCATACTTGCAATCCTTTGTCCGCAACTTTACAGAAGTGAATAATGGCAAAGCCTTCTATTCTTCATTGGATGGTCTGGGCCAGTTCATCTTTGAAGATTACGAGCGCAATAAAAGGAAAAGAGTAAGATAATTTAGCTCACCAATGTACCGACAGCCTTGCCTATTACTACGTTCAGCAGATTGCCTGGCTTGTTCATATCAAATACAATGATGGGCAGATTATTTTCCTCGCATAGCGTGAAGGCGGTCATGTCCATCACTTTCAGCCCTTTGCTTATTACATCTTTAAATGTAAGCGTTTCATAGCGGGTAGCGCTGCTGTCTTTCTCAGGATCAGCAGTATAAATGCCATCTACGCGTGTACCCTTCAGTATCACATCCGCATTTATTTCTATTGCACGCAGGGAGCCTGCAGTGTCCGTAGTAAAATATGGGTTGCCTGTCCCCGCACCAAATATCACTACGCGGCCTTTTTCCAGGTGACGTATGGCACGGCGGCGTATATATGGTTCTGCTATCTGCTCCATTTTTATAGCGCTTTGCAGGCGGGTCTTCACGCCAGCTTTTTCTAGGGCAGCCTGTAGTGCCATGCCATTTATAACAGTAGCCAGCATACCCATGTAGTCGCCCTGGGCGCGTTCTATCCCTGTTTCAGCCTCATTCATACCTCTGTATATGTTGCCGCCACCTATTACTACTGCCACTTGCACCCCAATATCTGTAATGGCTTTAATATCCATTGCATAGAGGTCCAGCATTTTAGGGTCAATGCCGTAGTTACGGTCGCCCATCAACGATTCGCCGGATAGTTTTAGCAGTATGCGGTTAAATTTAGGCAGCATGTTTGGTATGTAAGTTTATGAAGGCTTTACGACTGCAAAGAAAGAAAAAAGTTTGCGCTTAAAGATAGACTGATCAAAATTTATTGAAACAGCGCTTTTATATTAATGTGTTGAGAGTCTGTAATATGGACAAAATATATCTTTTATCCCGAATAAGACCGTCAAAACTGTCCTTTCAGCCATTAAATGGTGCACACGCAGGAGCAGTACAAAAAACGGGTCTTATGTTCCCACCATCATGACACACATCACTTTTTATATTGATCATAGTCATCTTATAACCTAGGTGTTGGTAGTAATCTTGCAAAATATCAAACAACAAGAGGTTATGAGAAAGCTATTACTTATTCTACCGTTTTTAATGCTTGCAATATATGCAGGTGCTCAGGACTGTCCCAACGGCGATTTTGAGAATTGGGTTGCTCACCCATATAATGTGCCGGATTCCAATTGGTACACTTCCAACATCCGATCGCTCGCACAAGCTGATACGCTCACCGTATGGAAGGTTACAGGGCATAGCGGCCAGGCAATACACTTGCAGACTGCTATCATTGGCACAGATACCCTGCAAGCATATGCGATCAATACCATAGGCGATCCTAAGTCCGGAAGCGGTGGTGTACCATACACACAGCAGCCTACATCTATTACCGGGTATTACAGGTATAATATGGTGGCGAATGATTCTGCACTAATGATTATTGAGTTTAAAAAAGCCGGTGTGGTTATTTCGGCTACCCTGTTTACATTTAGAAATGTATCAGGAAGTTTATCAACATTTACTGCGTTTAGCTTCCCGCTCAATGCCATACCAACTGCTCCTGATAGTGTCATCATTGGTATTGCGTCAAGCAATTTGGAAGGTACAGGTATACAATCTGGTAGTTGGCTGGAGGTTGATGAGCTTGCATTCGCCGGTACAGGCATTACTGAACCCATAGCAGGCGGTAGTTTTGATAGCTGGACGGCACAATCAGTTGATATTCCGAATGGCTGGGCTACAGAAGCACATGGGGATAATGCCTCAGGTATAGTTAAATCTACAGACCACCGCGCCGGCAGTTATTCTGTGCAGCTAACCACGCAGCCGGGTACAGGCGGTGGCGGTAGTGGCAATAGTGTTGAGGCAGCTCAAATAACTACAGGTCACTATACGCCCAATAGCGGGCCTGCAGGAGGGTTACCATATACCCGTACTTCTGATACAATCTCAGGCTACTATAAATACACGCCCGCTGGTACAGATACTGCCATGCTAATGGTCATGTTATCTGCTTCAGGTACTACTGTTGGTGGCGCTAATCATTTCTTTAATGCGGCATCTGCATGGACCTATTTTGAAATGCCATTCAATGCCGGGACAACGCCAGATACTATCAGGATCGATATACAATCCGGTAGCTGGAATGCAGCTGCTTCAGGCTCCGTACTCAAAATTGATTATCTACAGTTAAAATCACAGCCGCTGCTAGCCGTAAACAATTTGACAATTGCTGCAACTAAAGTGCTTGCTTACCCTAACCCCGCAAATGATATATTCAATCTCAGGTTCGATAAAATACCTGCAGGCCCGGTAAACGCAAAGCTCTATGATATAATGGGTAGAGTAATTGATAGCCGTAATTATACTGCGGCACCATCTGTTATCTCATTCCAGGTAGGGTATTTGCCTACAGGTATGTATTTCTATGAGGTAAGCAACAATGGAAATATAATAAGGGACAAATTCATGAAACAATAGAGGCTGACATAGGAATGATTTAATAAGCAAAGAGCCCGTCTTCATAACCGGCTCTTTGCTTATTCTAAGTAAGATCATACTCTTGCCCGCCAGGCTATCTCTTCAGCACCGTTTATATGACTGATGTACCTACATAAAACAAACAAAAAGTCCGACAAACGGTTCAGATATTTTACTATTAGCTCCGGCACATGTTCCTCATGCTCCTGCATGCCAACGCACAGCCGCTCTGCACGGCGGCATACACAGCGCGCCACGTGGCAGGTAGACGATGCAAGGTTGCCACCCGGCAATATAAAAAAGCGCATCTCAGGCAGCACTTCATTCATCTCATCTATTCGTTGCTCCAGCCATTGCACATCAATTTCATGCAGGTCAGGCAGTTTCATTTTTATTTCTTTATCAGGCGTAGTCGCCAGTTCTGATCCCAATGTAAAAAGGCGGTCCTGTATCTCGCGCAGCCAGCCACTTATCTGCTCATTGTTGCACAGGTCATTCACCATTCCTATATACGAGTTCAGCTCATCCACAGTGCCATAGCATTCTATGCGTATATGGCTTTTGGGCACGCGCACACCACCTATCAGGCTGGTGCTGCCTTTATCTCCTGTCTTGGTATATATCTTAAATGCCATTGTTTTTCATTTATGCTACGGTCGCCTGCAGCGGGCTTGCGTTTATTGTATCGCTCTCCACATTACCATCTCTTATTTTCACTATGCGGTGTGTATAGCGTGCTATATCTTCTTCGTGCGTCACCAGGGCTACTGTATTGCCATTGGAGTGTATCTGCCCGAAGAGGTCCATTATTTCCATAGATGTTTTTGTATCCAGGTTACCTGTTGGTTCATCGGCAAGTATCAGGGACGGGTTGTTCACCAGTGCTCTTGCTATAGCCACACGCTGGCTCTGCCCGCCCGATAACTCATTGGGTCTATGGTTAGCGCGTTCACTCAATCCCACCTTGTTCAGCATTTCCCTTGCACGTTCCTCGCGTTCTTTTTTGCTGGCACCAGAATATATTAATGGCAACGCCACATTCTCCCATGCTGTTAGTCTTGGCAGCAGGTTAAATTGCTGGAACACAAAACCTATTTCCACATTACGCGTATCTGCCAGCTCATCATCAGCCATACGGCTCACATCTTTCCCATTCAGTATATACTGCCCGCTGGTAGGGGAGTCAAGGCAACCCAATATATTCATCAGCGTCGATTTGCCAGAGCCGGATGGCCCCATCAGCGCCACATACTCGTTCTCATTTATCAGCAGATTTATACCTTTTAGCACAGGTAGTTCCTGCTTGCCAAGATAGTAGCTCTTCCTTATATCGTTCAGTCTTATTACTTCTTTTATTTCTTTTGCTTCTTTCATGCGCCTGTACGTATCTCCAAAAATACTATTAAGAATTTGATAATCGGGGAAATGACTTGTAGCCAGTGTTTATTAACATTCAATAGGTACTTTTGGCAAAAATTACAGCCATAATATTTTATGATAAGCTTCCCTAATTGCAAGATCAATATTGGCTTGTACATTACCAATCGCCGCGACGACGGCTACCACGACCTCGAAACAGTCTTCTATCCTGTTTCCCTGAATGATGTATTGGAAATAACTCCTGCTAACGCTACCAATCTGTTTATAACGGGTAAAGAAGTAGCCGGAAACACAACAGACAACCTGGTTTGGAAAGCCTGGCAACTTTTGCAACACAAATATCCCACCCAGGTACCCGCCTTCGATATCTGGATGATAAAAACCATCCCTATGGGTGCTGGTCTCGGTGGCGGTTCCGCCGACGCAGCTTTTATGCTGAAGCTTATAAATGACTACTGCAAGTTGAACTTAAATAAGGAGGAATTGAGTGACCTTGCTTTAGAATTAGGTAGCGATTGCCCCTTCTTTATTTATAATACACCACATTACGCGTCCGGCCGCGGTGAGCAAATGCACCCTATTGAGTTGGATCTCTCTGCATACAGCATCCAGCTCATATGCCCTGATATACATATTTCCACTGCAAAGGCCTTTCAGATGATAATCCCTGCAGCCGCACCTTTCAATCTTAGAAAGCTAAAGGAAATGCCCATCGAGCTGTGGAAGGAATATATCAGCAACGACTTTGAAATACCTATGTACGAAATGCACCCCGAGCTGGAGGGCATAACAGAGCAGCTCTACAACCAGGGCGCCATATACGCAGCCATGAGTGGCAGCGGCAGCACCATGTATGGCATCTTTGAAAAAGGGAAACGGGCAGAAATCAGCAGCAGCAAGCTACAACTGGAAACTTTTTACGTAGCCTGATACAGGCGATACAAAATACAAATAGCCGGTACCTTATGGATACCGGCTATTTTAATATTATTAGAGGTTTTATTTTACCTGTGCAACCAGCGCTTTGAAAGACTCAGGCTCGTTCATAGCCAGGTCAGCAAGTACTTTACGGTTCAGATCTAAACCTTTTTCAGTCAATTTACCCATGAACTGAGAGTAGCTGATACCTTCTTCGCGGCATGCAGCATTGATACGTACTATCCACAGGCTGCGGTAGTCACGTTTTTTCAGCTTACGGCCAGTGTATTTGTAGCCTAAACCTTTTTCTAAAACGTTTTTGGCAACGGTATATACGTTTTTACGCTTGCCGTAAAAGCCTTTGGCTTGCTTCAGTATTTTCTTTCTTCTCGCGCGAGACGCAACCGAATTTGATGAACTTGGCATATTCTGTCTTATTATAAAACTCCTGGTTCCCGTAGGCCTCGAAGCTTTGTTTTTATAATTATTATTTCAAAAATTTCTTCGTTACAGCTACTCCCTTTTGCAGGAATTTTAGCCTAGCGCATACGCAGCATGCGTTTTACCAGGTTCTGGTTCGCAGGATGTACGAACGCAGCCTGACGCAGATGGCGCTTGCGCGATTTTGATTTCTTCGTCAGCAGGTGGCTTTTAAAAGCTTTGTATCTGCGTATCTTTCCGGTGCCGGTTACCTTAAAAGTTTTTTTAGCACGGGAGTGAGTTTTCACCTTTGGCATGTTCTCAATTTTGGGATGGCAAAGGTAAGATTATTTTAAAATCTTCCAAAATATTATTACTGAATATATAGACGCCCGGAAAAAGAAATTTTTAGGCTAAACAAATTTAGGAATAGCTATATATGTTTAAAATCAATTCCCCTATGCCTGAATACTAATTCCAATTACCTATTTTTACGCTCTTAGCATTACAAATTTATGCCTTTATTGCGATTTAGAGTTTACTGGGAAGAAGATGATCAGGTATACCGTGATATAGAATTACACGCAAACCAGACTTTTTTAGACCTCCATTCTGCCATCCTCAAAGCATACGAGTTTGATGGCAAACACACCGCTTCTTTCTACGAAAGCAACGACCGCTGGACAAAAGGACGCGAAATAAGCTCTGAAGTGCTGGTAAATAAGAAAGACGCCCCCGCTCTTTCTATGCTCAAAACACCAGTTTCTGCCTTGGTGGCCAAGCCGGATCAGAAGTTTGTATATATATACGACCCTGCAAAACACTGGACATTTTTGGTGGAGCTTATTGGTGTCAGCAAAGACGATGACCCAAAGCGCACTTATCCTTTCTTGCTGCGTAAAGAAGGCATTGGCCCTGCTCAGTATGGTATAAAAGGAGCTAGCGAAGACAAAATGATAGAAGTGGAAGAAAAATACGACCTGGGGGCCGATGAAATGGCCGAAGGCTTCGGCAACGAAGGGGAAGAGGGCAGTAGTACCGAAGAATCTTATGGTGAAGAACCTGCTGGCGAAGACTTTTAAAGATGAGCGCTGATTTAACTGGGCATACTGTTTATGTAATAGCTGGCCCCACGGCGGTAGGCAAGACTTCAGTAGCTATTGCACTGGCACAAAGGCTGCGCACGGCCATTATCTCGGCCGATAGCAGACAGTGCTATAGGGAAATGACCATCGGCACCGCCAAGCCATCTGCTGAAGAGCTAGCTGCCGTAAAGCACTATTTCATTAACGAATTTTCTGTTGCAGAATCACTAACCGCCGCCGATTTCGAAGAACGTTCGCTTGAATACCTGCATCAAATATTCAACGATTCCAATACAGCAGTGGTCTGTGGTGGCACTGGCCTCTACGTCAAAGCCCTCTGCGAAGGCCTCGATGAAATGCCCGATATAGATGAACAGGTGGCGTATGATGTAAATGCAGAATATGCTTTAAACGGCCTCGGTTGGTTGCAGCAACGTGTAAAGCTGGAAGATGAAGCCTTCTATGCCACCGGCGAAATAAAGAATCCTGCTCGCTTACTGCGTGCACTCATCTTTAGGCGTTCCACAGGCACCAGCATCACCAATTTCCGCAAAGGCGAACGCAAACAGCGCAATTTTCGCTGTATAAAAATAGGCCTTGAACTTCCTCGCGAAGAGCTATATACGCGCATCAACGAACGTGTAGATGCGATGATGGCACATGGCCTGCTCGATGAGGTAAAAACGCTTTATCCGCTTAAAGAACACAAGAACCTGCAAACGGTAGGCTACACAGAACTATTTAATTATCTTGATGGTGAATATAACCTCGAGGAAGCTGTAAATAAAATAAAACAACACACCCGCAACTACGCCAAACGCCAGATGACCTGGTTCCGCAAAGACGAGTATATGCATTGGTTCAATGCCGACGATCCCAAACTGATAGAAAAGATACTTGCAATAAAATAAAAAAGTCCGCCGGCATCCGGCGGACTTTTTTTATGAGGCAAGGCTAATTATGATTTAGCGCCAGACTCTTTTTCGTCTTTTTTGCATTCTTTAGTGCAGTGCTTTTTGTCCTTGCAGCATTTTGCTTCTTTGCTGCATTTTTCACCTTTCTTGCAGCAGCTCTTGCCGTCATGTGCAAATGCAGTACCGCCCACTATCATCAGCATACCAAGTATTAATGTCAGTTTTTTCATTGTTATGTGTTTTTAAGAGTTTTAAAGATAACGAATTATAAGCAATAAATTTAAGACAAATGAGCTAAAACAGTCACACCGCCCTGCACCACATCGCCAATTTTAACATCTAGTTTCGTACCCACAGGGAAGAACACATCCACCCTCGAGCCAAAACGTATGAATCCGAACTCATCATTTTGCTGCACTTTATCGCCTTCTTTCACATAGTAGCATATGCGGCGTGCCATAGCGCCTGCTATTTGGCGCATCAGCAATTCCATACGGTCATTCCCTATCACCACCGTAGTGCGTTCGTTCTCGGTCGATGATTTGGGGTGCCATGCTACCAAATATTTACCCGCATGATACTTCATATATTTCACCACACCGCTTATCGGGTTTCTATTCACATGCACATTCAGTGGCGACATGAATATCGATACCTGCAGCCGCTTGTCCTTAAAGTATTCCGGTTCAAAAGTTTCTTCTATCACCACCACTTTACCATCAGCAGGCGCCACTATCTTGTCTTCGCCTGTGCTATGTATCCTGTTAGGTAGGCGGAAGAACCACAATACCCAGAACCATAGCAGGAAAATAATAAAGTTGATGGCCCACGCCAGCCACAGCAGCCCCGTCATAAAATGGAATGTCAGGAAGCCAATGATGAGCCAGGCTACACTGGCCATAATGATATATCTAAACCCTTCGCGGTGAAATTTCATACGTTATTTAATTGCGGGCAAAGGTACTCTTAAAAAATCTTCCAGAAAATATCCGGCATAAACAGGTAGGCATAGCAAAATGCAAACGGCACTGCTACCAATAAAGAATCAAATCTGTCCAGCGCGCCACC
>Ga0207671_10001563_pt1 | contig 26157 bp, 22 predicted proteins | sample KBSC24metaG_FD_184352 | JGI IMG/M metagenome (GOLD analysis project Ga0207671, IMG submission 184352) | Corn rhizosphere microbial communities from Kellogg Biological Station, Michigan, USA - KBS C2-4 metaG (SPAdes) (version 2) | ecosystem: Host-associated > Plants > Roots > Rhizosphere > Soil... | reverse complement strand
AAGGGCGGGCTGACGACCAAGGCCGGCCATACGTATGTGGGGGCCGCGACGCGTAACGGGCACACGATCATCGAGACGCTGATGCTCGGTGGGACGGATGTCTTCGATCAGGCTGCGAAGTTGATGGACTGGGCTTTTGCGGCGGATGGGAAGGTCACGCCGGTGGGGATGCTGGGGGGTGGGTCGGGGTCTGGGTCTGGGTCTGGGTCTGGGTCGAAGTTGTCGGCGGCTCCTTCGCCGACGCCGACGCTTTCGCCCATGGTGCCGACGCCGACGACTGCGCCGACGACGGTGTCAGTGTCGTCGATGTCGACGTCGTCGCCGACACTGTCACTGTCAGATGGCGGGCTGACCCTGTCCGCCATCCAGGCGCTGGGTTCGGGTTCCTCGTCCTCTGCGCCGTCGGCTTTGGGGCGACGGGCTGTGACTGTGGCCGTCGTCGACATTGTCTCGCGGCGGCAGGGTGCCTCGGCGATGCCGTGGCCGGACGCGGCGTGGATCGGTGCCGGGGCTGCTGCGGTGGCTGGTGCCGTGCCGCTGGGGACGCAGGTGGTGTATCGGCGGCGGCGTCGGCGGTAGGGGCGCCGCGACGACGTCGGCCGTCGCGCACACAGCATCGTGAAGCCGCTGTTTGACCGCGCCGCGCTGTTTGACCGCGCCGCGCTGTTTGACCGCGCCGCGCTGTTTGATCGCGCCGCGTTGACCGACCGGCTCTTGCGCCAAGGGTGCGGCTGGTTTGTGGTTTACAGGCAATCTTTACGGCTTCGCGCACGGTTCGATGGCCTCGCTGGTGGCGCGGTTCCGGTGAGCGGGGCGAGGTGCGTTGGCGGCTGGCGGTGTTGCTGGGCAAGAGCGCGCGCAGGTCCGAGTCACTGCGCACGCGTTTGGTCTGGCGGGTGGCGGCCGCGTTTGGTGGGCGCCTAAGATCAAAGGCCGGCCTCCGGCGGGCACCACAGCGTGGGGGGAGGCTGCGGTTGGGCTGGTGGGCTGCGGTTCGCGGCGGTTCGGCTTTGTTTCCCTCGTGTCGTATGGGGCTGGGTTGTGGTGGGGGGTGGCGGTGCTGCTTGTGGTCGCCGAGTGTTCTGTGCCCCACGCCACGTATGCGCCTAACGGAAGCAGACCGGTCCGGTGGCATCAAGCCGGATCACACGCTGCTGTGGTCCAGCCGCGTCCGGCCTGACACCACCGGCCCGGCCTGCTTGGGCAAGCCCCGCATACGCGGCGTGGGACCCAGAACACAACACCCTTATGGTGAGAAGGATCCACCGAACCACGTGGGTGGTTCATGCGGCACCGTACCGCCAGCGCAACGAGTGCCGCTCAGCCGAACGGCGTCCGGCCCCAAGGGCCGGACGCCGTTCGAAGAGCCTGCGCGAGATCAGCCGCAGCTCTTACTTCCCAGCCGCGTTGAACCCCAGCACCGCCTGCCCGGCCGTGTAGTACACCTTCCCGCCGCCGGCGGTCAGTGTGCTGACGTCCTGGCCGGCCATCAGGGAGTTCGAGTACGACCAGTTGCACTTGCCCGTCTTCGCGTCGACCGCGTACAGCGCCAGCTTGTAGTCGGCGACGTAGACCTGGCCGTCGGCGGCGGCGGTGGCGCCGTCGACCTGGAACTGGTCGGAGTCGGGGAGGGAGGACTGCCACAGGGGCTTGCCGTTCTTGCCGTCGACGGCGACCAGGTAGCCGTCGGCGGTGACGTAGACGCGGCCGCTGCCGTCGGTGAAGGGGTGGTTGGCGATGCTGCCGCCGAGGTCGATGCTGCCGATCTGGTACTGCCACACGGCCTTGCCGGTGGCCGGGTCCAGGGCGGTGAGCTTCGTGCCGCCGGCTATCAGGGTGTTGTTCACGTAGCAGAAGGGGTCTGAGCCGGCGCTGCCGAAGGTGGCGCCCTTCTGGCCGATCTGCCAGACCTTGGTGCCGTCGGACACCTTCAGGCAGGTGATCGTCGAGTCGGTGTCGGAGCTGGAGGAGTCGTGGGCGGTGAAGATGTAGTCACCCGACGGCGGGACGTGGACCGCGCCGATGTCGGAATTGAGCTGCTTCCAGACCACCTTGTGCGTGTTCTTGTCCACCGCGAACAGGCCGTCGCCCTGGACGTTCACGTTGGCCGTGACGATGATCAGGTTGCCGATGACGCCGGCCACGCCCTGTGACATCCAGTTGCGGTCGAACTGCGCGAGCTGCCACAGGACCTTGCCGCTCTGGATGTCGATCGCGAACACCGGGTTGCCGCCGACGCCGTCCAGGCCGGTGGTGTAGACCGTGGTGCCGTTGGGGTCCATCGCGGTCAGGATGCCGACGGTGCCGCTGCCGCACACGACGTCCGGCCACTTGGTCTGCCCCTGCGGGTTCAGCCCGTGGGTCTTGTCCGTGCCCTCCAGCAGGACGACGCCCTGGCCGATCGCCGAGGCGTAGATCTGGTCGCTGGTGGTCTGGGTCCAGGCCGGGGTGCCCTGCGGGGCGCCGCCGAGTTTGTTCGACGCGGCGCTGTTCGGGTCCGTCAGCGGCTCGGTCGGCGCGCCGCCGGAGGAGGCGGCCGTGGTCGGCGCGCTGCCGCCGCTGGTGCTGGTGCTCCCCCCGGTGGCCGGGCCGGTGGTCCCGCCGGTGGCGCCGCCCGCCGTGCCGGCCTGCTTGTTGTCCGAGCCGCCGCCGGACAGGGCCAGCGCCGTCGCGCCGCCGCCGAGCACGACCACGCCGCCGCCGACCAGCCCGAGCAGTGCGCGGCGGCTGAGCTTGCCGCCGCCGGTGGTGTTGCCGTAGGGGTGCTGCGGGCCGGTGCCGGGGCCCTGACCGTAGGGGTTGACGCCGACCATGCCGCTCTGCGCGGTCTGCGCGTACGCCGGGCCGTAGGTGCCGTTGCCGTGCGGGGGAGTGCCCTGGCCCTGATAGCCGGGCGCGCCGTAGGGCGGGGTGCCGGGGCCCTGCTGGCCTATGTGCCCGGCCGGGCCGGAGGTCGCGCCCATGTGCGTCATGACGCTGCTGGCCTGGACGATCGCGTCGGTGTAGTGCGGGGGCAGCCAGCCGCCGGTGGTCGGCGCCGGGGCGTTGGCGTCCAGGTAGTCCAGGATCTGCTGCGTGGTGGGCCGGCGGGCCGGCTCCTTGTGCAGACAGGCCGCGATCATGTCGCGCAGCGAGTCCGGCACACCGCTGATGTCCGGTTCCTGGCTCACCACGCGGTACAGCAGCGCCGGCGTCGGCCCGTCCCCGAACGGGCTGCGCGCGGTCGCGGCGTACACCAGCGTGGCGCCCAGGGAGAACATGTCGGTCTCCGGACCGACCCGCACCCCCGAGGCCTGCTCCGGGGACATGAAGCCCGGCGAGCCCATCACGGTGCCCGCGGTGGTCAGCGCGGTGCCCTCGGTGGCCCGGGTGATGCCGAAGTCGATGACGTACGGGCCGTCCAGGGCCAGCAGCACGTTCGCCGGCTTCAGGTCCCGGTGGATGATCCCGGCGCGGTGGACCGCGGCGATGGCCTCGGCCAGACCGGCGGTCAGGGTGCGAAGAGCGGGCTCGGGCAGCGCGCCGAAGCGGGCGACCGCGTCGCCCAGGGATATGCCGGCGATGAACGCCGTGGCGAACCAGGGCACGGACGCTTCGGTGTCGGAGTCGACGACCGCCGCGGTGAAGGCACCGGAGACGGACTTGGCGGCCTCGATCTCGTTGCGGAAACGTTGACGGAACTGCGAGTCGTCAGCCAGTTCGGGCCGCACCGCCTTGACCGCCACCGTGCGGCCGCCCGTGGAGCGGCCGAGGTAGACCTTGCCCATGCCGCCGCTGCCGAGCACGCCGAGAATGGCATATGGGCCGATGCGTGTCGGATCCCCCGCTTCCAGCGGTTGCATTCGCTGACCCCCATAGAGAACTCGTTATCGATTGCCCGAACCGGGACAGCAGGATAGGGCTTCCGCCTGGAAGGATTCACCCCAACCCCCGGAACAAACCGTAGCTCGTTTCCCTGATAGAGCGTCAACGTATTGCAGAAGTGCCCATGACGATGCCCTGCCCGACCCCCTAAGCCGGTTGTCAGGGCTGTTGTAACAGTTGGGACGCGGTTCGGCGAACGCCCGGCCACGGCCGCTGCGATTGCGGGCAATAGCGGCAGATCGCTCCGGTGCGCAGTCGCCGGTGTTCGCTGGGTAGTCGCCGGTTCGGTGCCGAAATTCCTTGGCGGAGCAGGCCGTAGATCGTACGTAGACGCCGGGTGTGGCAAGGTGGGGCAACCGTTCGCCCCCCGGAAGGAACACGATGGCCACCCGGCGCCACCTCGCCCTGCCGAAGATCGCCCTTGCCGCGGCCCTCGGCGCCACCGCCCTGGCCACCACCGCCGCCGCCACCGAGCACCAGACCCCCGCACACTCGGACGGCACCCACAGCGCCAACGCTTTCCCCAGCGGCTATGGCGATCAGAAGGACTGGAACACCATGGTCCCGGACGGTGGTCCGGTCCAGTCCTGAGCGGCGAAGTCCCGTGGCGACGGCGAGGTAGGCCGTCTCGCTGAACGCGGCCCCACCGGGGTTCAGCGAGGCGGCCCCAGACGTCGCATCGCTGTCGACAGCAGCGGTGCGACCCGAGCTCTGCCCTGAGGCCGCAGGCCCGTTCGCGAGCCCGCCGGCCGGTTTGACGGTGCGGCTTGGACAGTACGGCTTGGACGGCGCGTCAGCCCGGTGGCGCGTTCATCTCGGCGAGCAGTGCGCGCACCGCTCGCTGGTCGGCCGCGCGCCCGTCGGCCTCGAACTCGGCGAGCGCGGCGTGCGCGTGATCGCGCGCTGATTCGTCGGCGCCGAGCGTGTGCAACGCCTTCGCGAGCTGGAAATGGGCCCGCGCGGCGCGGTCCAGCGTGCCCAGCAGGCTCCAGTCGGTGGCCGCGGTCTCGAACCGTTCCGCGGCCTCGGCCAGGCGCCCCAGCGCCGCCAGGGCCAGCCCGCTGACATACCGCGTCTGCGCCGCCGACGCCGCGTCGCCGCGTTCGTGCGCAGAGGCGAGCAGCCCCTCGCAGTCGGCGAGCACCTCGTCGGCGCGGCCGGCGCGCAGCCTGGACACGGCCATGTTCAGCAGCGAACTCGCCTCGCCGCTGCGGTGCCCCAGCGTCCGGGCCAGCGCCACCGCCTCGCCGAACAGCCCCGCGGCCTCGTCGTACGCGCCCCGGCTGTGCGCGATCACCCCCAGGTCGTTCAGCACCTGCCGGGCGATCACCGGATCCTCGGCCAGCGTGCACAGCTCCAGCGCCCAGCGGCCGTGCTGCGAGGCCTCGTCCGGCCGTCCCGCGGCCAGCGCCGTGTTTCCGGCCAGGAACCACGCCCGGCCCTGGCTCCGCACGTCTCCGGCCCGCTCGGCGGCCCTGGCCAGATCCTGTACCGCCGCCGCCGTCCTGCGTCCCCACGGTCCCGGCCCGAAGGGACTCAGGGCTATCAGCAGGTTGATGGCGGCCGGGACCAGCTCCCGGTAGTCCCCGGCGCGCGGGCCGTCGGCCAACGCCTCGGCCGCGATCCGCGCCGTCAGCTCCGCGGCCGTGGAGGCCTCGCTGCGCGCCCACGCCCGCGCGGCGGCCGGGGAGTCGAACACGAACTCGCCGATGCCCTGCGGAGCCAGCGTCTCGCGGATCGGGTCCCCGGGCACCGCCGCCTCGAACGCCGCACAGGCCCCGGCCAGCAGGAACCGCGCCAGCCGCGAGCGCGCGGCCAGCCCTTCGGCCGCCGCCTGATCGGCGTCCCCGGAGGCGCCGTGCGCGAAGTCCCGCAGCAGGCTGTGATGCCGGTATCGGTGCTCGGCGGGCGACTCCAGCATCGCCACGTCGACCAGGGACTCCAGCACCGCCTCGGCCTCGGGCTCCGGCAGCGCCAGCACCGCCGCGGCGGCCGGCAGCCCGATCTCCGCCGCCTCGACCGCGCCGAGCATCCGGAACGCCGAGGCCTGCGCCGCCGTGAGCTGCTGGTATCCGACCTCGAACGCCGGCGCCACGGCGAGCTCGCCGATGCGCAGCTCGCGCAGGCGCGACCGCTCGTCGGCCAGCCGCCGGGCCAGCGAGGCCACGGTCCAGGCCGGCCGCGCGGCCAGGCGCGCGGCCACGATCCGCACCGCCAGCGGCAGCCGTCCGCAGGCGTCGACCAGCAGGCGCGCCGCCTCCGGCTCGGCCTGCGGACGCTCCGGGCCCGCGACCCGGGCGAGCAGACCGAGCGCCTCGTCGTCGTCGAACACGTCCAGCCACACCTGCGCCGACTTCGGCAGCGCGACCAGCCGGGCCCGGCTGGTCACCAGCACCGCGCAGCCGGCCGTGCCCGGCAGCAGCGGCCGGACCTGCGCGGCGTTGGCCGCGTCGTCGAGCACGATCAGCAGGCGCCGGCCGTCGAGCAGCGTGCGGAACAACGACGAGCGCGCCGCGGTGCCCTCGGGGATGTCCTCGGCCGGAACCCCTAGTGCGTGCAGGAAATCCTCCAGCACGGCCTGCGGCGGCACCGGCGAGGCCCCGGTACCGCGCAGATCGGCGTACAGCTGGCCGTCGGGGAAGGCGGGGCGGGCCCGGTGGGCGACGTGCAGGGCCAGCGTGCTCTTGCCGACGCCTCCCATCCCGGCCACGGCCAGCACGGTCGGCGCCGCCTGCTCGGCCGTCGCCAGCTCGGTCCCGAGCCGTTCGGCAAGCGTGCCTCGCCCGACGAAGTCCGGCTCGGCCGGCGGGAGCTGCGCCGGACGCGGGACGACGGGTTCCTGCGGGTCCTGATCCGCCGACCGCCGCAGCCGGACCAGCGAGGCCGGGGAGGCCAGGGCCAGGAACGCCCCGGACGGGTTCGGCGGCCCGCCGGCCAGCACCTCGGCGTGCACCGCGCGCAGTTCCGCGCCCGGCTCGACGCCGAGCTCGTCGATGAGCAGCCGGCGCGCGCTGGTGAACGCCGTCAGCGCGTCGGCCTGCCGGCCGGACTGCGACAGCGCGCGCATCAGCAGCGCGTACAACCGTTCCCGCAGCGGATGCTCGTCGCTGAGGGCGCGCAGTTCCGGCACACACGACGCCCCGCGTCCCAGTTCGACGTCCAGCGCGATGCGCCGCTCCAGCAGGCTCAGCCGCAGCTCGGCGAAGCGGCGCCGCTGCCGTTCGGCGAACGGCCCCGGCACCCCGGCCAGCGGCACGCCGGTCCACAGGTCCACGGCCCGCCGAAGCAGTTCCCGAGCATGCTCCGGACGCCCCTCGGCCCCGGCCTTGTCGGCCTCGCTCGCCCAGCGCTCGGCCTGTTCGGCGTCGACCGGCGGGATGTCGGCCTCGGATCCGGCCATCGCGGCGGAGGACGGGCCGGCCTCGGTGTTCGGCCCGTTGATCCCGCCCCGCGGGGAGCCGGCGCTGCTGCTGAGCGAGGACAGTGCCAGCCGATAACCGCCGGCCAGCGAGACCAGCACCTCCGAGGCGGCGCCGTCGGCGGCCTCGGGATCCAGCACCCGGCGCCAGCGCCACGCGTACGTTCTCAGGATCGAGCGCGCCCGGCTCGGAGGCTGGTCGCCCCACAGGGCGTCGATCAGCTCCGCCGAGCTCGCGGTCCGCCCCGGCAGCAGCAACAGCGCGGCCAGCATCGCCTGCTGCTGGGGGCTGCCCGTGGCCAGTTCCTCTTCGCCGCGACAGCCCCGCAGCGGGCCCAGGACCTGAAACCGGATCGCGTTCACCTTCTGCCAGATCCCTGCACTTCTCTTGTCTTGTTCGTCCGCCGGGGCCGGTCTCGATCAGTGGATACCGCTTTTGATCAGAGGATACAGAGCAGGCTAAGAGGCGTGGCCCGGCGTGGGCAAGAGACAGTGATCATCAAGGTCGGCCAGGTGGGCCGGACCTCTCAAGCGATTGTCACTCCGGTGGGCCCGGGGGCCCAGTGGGGCGCGGTCCCGGTGTCACGGGCAGCACCATCGCAGAAGATTCGGCCGGCGAGGACGTTGCGGCCGGCGCGGACGCCGCGGCGGACGCCGAAGCCCGTGCCGGCTCCGGAGCGGGCGCCGGCTCGTCGTCGAGGGCCGGGCGCAGCAGTTCGGTGTACCGGTCCAGGGCCGCGAACAGCACCCGCAGCGGCACGTCCGGGTGCACCGCCCGGTCGATGAGCTCTTCGAGCTCGGCCGGGCCCATCGCGGCGATGGCCGCTTCCCTGATCTCCACGCTTGGCAAACGCCGGGTGCCCGCGTGCGTTACGCGCAGTTCCGCGGTTTGTTCGGCGCGACAAATTGTGCCAGGTCCGGGTTGTGGCGGACGCCAGCGGCTGGGCCGAACGCGTGGCGGGGCCGATGGGGCCCGGTGGCGGTTCGGTGCGGGATCGCCTCCGGTTGTTCCGGGGAACGGATCGTCGGATATTCAGGCTGAAGGTAGCGGATCGGACTGTGGACTCGGGTCCGGACCCGAGTCTGGGCGCGGGTCCGGACTCCCAGGACTCTAGGGGCAGAACGCAGCACCCTCATACCCACCCGTTCGGGTAGGCGATCACCGCCTCACTACCCTGCCCGCCCCCGGCGCGCCGCCTACCCCTACGGGCAGTTGTCGGCCGGGCCCGGCCGAGCGAGGCTGATGCTCATGAGACGACACCACGGCGGCGGCCGGCTCCCAGTACCGGCCCCGCCGCCGCACCCCGGCGAGGGGTTCCCGGCGCACGTCAGGCGGGGGAGCGGAGCAGCGGAGGGCGAGCCGCTGATCCCTGTCCCGCTGCCGGGCCGCCGGGGTGCGGAGTCGGTCTCGCACGACCGGTTCGCCGCCGCGGAGTTCGTGGCGGGTCTCCGAAGCGTCCGGCGGGGTGGCGTTCCCCGCCGGACGGGGCGGCGAGCCGGTCACCCCCGGCGGTGACTCCAGCGAAAACAGAGGTCTGACATGCGTGCGGACGGACTGGCCGGCCGGACGGCCCTGGTCACCGGGGCCGGCTCGGGCATCGGCCGGGCCGTCGCGGTGGCCCTGGCCGCCGCCGGCGCCCGGGTGATCGTCGCCGGGCGGACCGCCGCGACGCTGCGGCAGACCATCGAGCTGGCCGACGAAGCGGCGGCGGAGTGGGGCCGCGCGTCGCTTGTGTACGGCCAAGCCCGGGCGCCGGCCCTGCCAGCCGGCGCCCGGGCACACATCGTCGACGTCACCGACCCGGCGTCGGTGCGCGCGTTGTTCGAGGCGGTCGAGCGCGACGCCGGAGGGCTGGACATCGCGGTGAACAACGCCGGCCGGCCCTCCTGGGGGCCGGTCGCCGACACCCCCCGCGCCGAGTGGGACGCCGTGCTCGGCGTGAACCTCACCGGCGTGTGGCTGTGCCTGCAGCGCGAGATCGACCTCATGCGCCGCGGCGGCGGGGGAGCGGTGGTCAACGTGGTCTCCCGCATCGGCATCCCGATGCGCGAGGAGAACCAGGGCGTGTACGCGGCGAGCAAGGCCGCGCTCAGCATCCTGACCCGCACCGCCGCCCGCGAGAACATCGGCTACGGGATCCGGGTCAACGCCGTGAGCCCGGGGCCCACCGACACCGCGACGGCCGCCTGGGAGGACGAGACACCGGACGAGCGCGACGCGCGCGTGGCCCGCACCGTCCCGATCGGCCGCCTCGCCGTGCCCGCCGAGATCGCCGCCGCCGTGTGCTGGCTGGTCTCCGCCGAGGCTTCCTACGTCGTCGGCCACGACCTGGTGGTCGACGGAGGGCTGAGCGCCTGACGAGGGCTCGGCCGACCCCCTCACCAAGGAGAACGAGATGACGGCCGAGCCGATCGGCGCGTGTCCAGGCGCGGTGCGGGCAGCACCCGCCGCCGCCCTCACCGACGTCACCGACCCGATGGCCGCCGGCGCCGCCCTCAGCGACCGGCACAGCGCCACTGAGGGCCGCCCGGACCGGTTCGCGATGCTGGGCCGCGACTGGACGCTGCTGCCCGGCGTGTTCGCCCCTGTCCACACCGCCTCCACCGAGCTGTTCTCCCGATGGCTGCCGTTCCCGGTCGGCGGGGACTTCCTGGAGATCGGTTCCGGAGCCGGGGTGACCGCGGTGACGGCGGCGCTATCCGGCTGTGCCCACGTCACAGCGTTGGACATCTCCTCGGCGGCCGTGCGGAACACCGAGGCGAACGCCCAGCGCCATGGCGTGTCCGACCGGGTGCGGGTCCTCAAGAGCGACCTGTTCGACGCCCTCGACGGCGGCGAGCGCTACGACGTCATCTACTGGAACTCCAACGTCATCGACGCCCCGCCGGAGTTCGAGTACCTGGACGAGCTCCAGTGGGCCTTCTTCGACCGCGACTACGCCACGCACAGCAAGTTCCTGAGCCAGGGCCCAGACCTGCTCGCGCCCGGCGGCCGCATGTTCCTCGGCTTCAACACGCTGGGCAACAAGGAGCGGCTGCGCATCATGGCCGACGGTCTCGGACTGGAGCTGCGCACGTTCCGCCGGCGGCCCGGTGCCGTCGGCGGGATCGGCGTCGAGCTCAGCTTGCTGGAGGTGCTCGTCGGCTAGCCCGGTGTCCCGGCGGCGAGCACGAACCTGGCTATCTCCACCCGCGACCCGATTCCCAGTTTCCGGAAGATGTTCCTCAGGTGGAACTTCACGGTCTCCGGCGAGCAGCGGATCCGCTTGGCGATCTGCTGATTCGTCAGGCCTTGGACCACCAACCGCGCCACGGTCTGTTCGCGGCGGCTGAGGGCCGACCACTCCTCGGCCGCCGCGGCGTCGTGGGCGGGGTGCGGCGGCTCGGATGCGGCGGGGGAGGGCACCGCCCGGCCTTCTTCGCGGGGCTTGTCGCGGACCGTCACGACCGGATCCAACCGCAGCTTGAGCCTTTCGTTCAGCTCCGCCCACAGCGCCAGGTACTTCTCCGACGTCGCCGTGTCCCCGTGCGCGAGCGCGACGCCCGCCAGGTTGCGGTAGGCCGCCGCCTCGATCTCCCGCCATCCCGAGCCCAGGGCGAGCTCGACAGTGTGCTGATAGTGGTCCTCGGCGTCGGGCAGCCGGTTCGCGGCGAAGCTGGCCATGCCCAGGTTCAGGTGCATCGCGGCCTGAGCGGGCACGTTCTGCTCGTGCCGCGCGGCGGCCAGCCCGATGTCCGCCATCCGCATCCAGTCGCGCAGGCGGCGGCGGTGCTGGTGGTAGCCGCGCAGGGCGTCCGGGACGGTCCAGCACACGACCGGGTCGCCGAAGCGGCGGTGGTGCCGGACCAGCGCCAGCAGGTTGTGGCGTTCGGTGTCCAGCCAGGCCAGCGCGGCCTCGCGGTGGGCCGGGGCGCTGTCGCGGGGGTACACGCGGCGGCCCTCGGCGGCATCGGCATCGGTGTGGGCATCGGCGGCCGGCAGGCGGACCATGCGCGGATTCACCAGATCCGCGGCCGCCCGCAGCCGGGAGAACACCCAGCGCAGATGCCCGGCCTCGGCGGCGTGCACCGTCTCTGAGTCCTCATCCGCGCTGAGCCGGTCGGCGGCGAACAGCCGGGCCAGGGAATGCAGGCTGTAGCGGCCGGGCTCGGACTCCGGACGGACCACGCTGCGGTCGGCCATCCGGTCCAGCGCCTCCTGCGCCTCCTCGCGGGTGATCCCGGAGACCTGTGCCGCGGCGTCCGGGCAGAAGTCGAAGCCGCGCAACAGCGCCAGGCGCCGGAACACCTTGCGGTCGCCGGCTTCCAGCGCCTCGTAGGAGGACGTCAGGACGCCGTGCACCGTGATGTCGCCGGCGGTGAGCCGTTTGAGCCGGCGGCGCTCGTCGCGCAGCTGTTCGCAGAGGTCGTCGATGCTCATCTGCGGCCGGGACAGCAGCCGCGCGGCCGCGATGCGGATCGCCAGCGGCAGGTGCCCGCACAGGGCCAGCAGGCTGGCCACGTCCTCGGTGCCGGTCCAGCGCGAGCCCAGGACACGGGCCAGCATCGCGGCGGCCTCGGCGTCCGGCATCGGGCCGAGCCGCAGCGGCAGCGCGCCGGCCAGCCCGCCCAACCAGTTGCGGCTGGTGACGATCGCCAGCGCGTCAGGGCCGGTCGGTAGCAGGGGCCTGACCTGGGCCTCGTCGGCGGCGTCGTCCAGGACCACCAGGGCGCGCTGGCCGGCCAGCGCGGTGCGGAACATGCCGACGAGCTCGTCCTGGTCCTCCGGCAGCGCCCCGGTGGCGCCCAGGGCCCGCAGGAAGCGGCGCAGCACGTCCGGGACCGGGGTCGGCGAGCCGGTGTAGCCGCCGAGGTCGGCGTACAGGTGCGCGTCCGGGAACGTCTCGCCGGCCAGGCGCGCGGCCCGGACGGCCAGCGCGGTCTTGCCGGTGCCGCCGGCGCCGGTCACCACGAACAGGGCGGCGGTGTGAGCCACGCCTTCGGATGTGCTCGGGGTCCTCGGATCCGTCAGCGCGGCCAACTCGCTGAGCCGTCCGGTGAAGTCGGTGATATCCGGTGGCAACAACCGGGCGCGCGTCGGCGCCCAGTCGAGAGCTCCCCGCATGGTCTCCCCTGGCAAGAGGTCTGATTTCACCTCGTTGTGCCGAGGCGTGCGATGTGTGGAACCGATGTTCAGTTCTTGTGAAGAGTATCGCACACAGGGTGACCAGTGGCTACTGACGATGATTTGAGGATCGCTCAGGGTTGTCGAAATCGTCGAACACTGGCGGGCTCGCCGGAATCGGAGCCGGATCGGCGCCGATCAGGCCAAGATCAGAGGTCTGTCAACCGATCGCGAGGGTGGCGGGAATCACTTTCTTCGTGCCCTCCTCCGGACCGACGTTGCGGTTGCCGGCTCCGCCGGGCACCGCGGGCTTGGAGAAGGTCGCGCCGAGCGCGGCCAGGAACCTGCGCCCGGGCGTCCAGCCCTCCACGACGTGTGTGCTGATCTGCACTATGTCCTGCTCGACGGCCGCGGCCGACAGCGCCTGGACCACCGCCCGCCCGATCCCGAGCCGCCGGAACTCCGGGCGGATCAGGAACGTGCCGACGCCGATCGAGGCGGTGTGCGGGTAGCGGCGCAGGGCGTCGATGAAACCGACGACCTCCCGGTCCGCCTCGATGACCAGCAGCACCTTGTCGTCGAACTCGTAGCCCTCGGGCAGCGAGTAGTAGGCGCTCTGCACGTCGCCGGGCGCCGAGGGCTGGCCGGTGGCCGCGAGGAACCAGTCGTCGGAGGCGGTGAAGACGGCCAGCACGGCCTGCTCGTCGGCGGGCTCCAGATCGCGGACGGCGACCGGGTGGCCGTCCACGGACAGATCGATGCGCATGGCGTCAGTCAAGCACTTGGTAGCGGTGCGCGGCACCCGGTTCGCCGGCGGTGGCCGGTGTCGCGGAAATCGGTTTCGCCGTCGCGGGTGATCGGCTAGCCTTCCGGCATCACGTCCGCGATCGGTGCGGACCTTCGCAGGATTCGAGGACGGGGAGGGATCATGGCGCACGGTTTCGTCATCGTGGCCTCCCGGCACCCCTTCGAGGTGATCCTGGTGTCTTCGCCGGCTCGGCGCCGGCTGCGCGGCTCGCGCTGAGACACTTTCCGGGCACTTTCTTCGAGCATTCGGCTGTGCGCTTTCTCGCGCCTCGCCGTGCCCGGGTATCGCGCTGTCCTGATTCACACAGCGTATTTGGCGAAGGACTGATCCATCATGCGTGCTGATTCGACGCGCCGTTCCCTGTCCCTGGTCCGCAACCTGGGCATCCTGGCTCACGTGGACGCCGGCAAGACCACGGTCACCGAGCGCGTGCTGTTCCTGACCGGCGCCGTGCACAAGCGGGGCGAGGTCCACGACGGCACGACCGTCACCGATTTCGATTCGCAGGAGCGCGACCGCGGGATCACGATCTTCGCCGCGGCCGTGAGCTGCGACTGGGAAGGGCACCGGCTGAATCTCATCGACACGCCCGGCCACGTCGATTTCTCGGCCGAGGTCGAGCGTTCGCTGCGGGTGCTCGACGGCGCGGTCGCGGTGTTCGACGCGGTGGCCGGGGTCGAGCCGCAGAGCGAGTCGGTGTGGCGGCTGGCCGACCGGTACGGCGTGCCGCGGATCGCGTTCGTCAACAAGATGGACCGGACCGGCGCCGACCTGGCGGCGGCCGTGGATTCCATTCGCGAGCGGCTGCATCCGGTTCCCTTGGCGGTGCAGATGCCGATCGGGAGCGAGGGCGATTTCGCCGGCGTCGTCGACCTGGTCCGGATGCGGGCTCTGACGTGGGTCGACGGTTCCATGGTCGTCGGTGCTGTTCCCGCTGCGCTGGTCGAGGAGGCTGTGCGGCGTCGGCGGGTGCTGGAGGAGGCGGCGGCCGAGCGGAGTGCGGCGGCGCTGGAGGAGTTCGTCGAGCGTGCACAGCTTTCCGCTGAGACGTTGGAGGCGGCGCTTCGTGAGCTGACGGCTTCGGGGGAGGTCGTGGTCGTGCTGTGCGGGGCGGCGTACAAGGACCGGGGCATCGAGCCGCTGCTGGACGCCGTGCTGGCCTACCTGCCCTCGCCGGCGGACCGGACGGACGCCGATCCGGAGCAGCCGTTGGCCGCGCTGGTGTTCAAGGTGCAGGCGACCGGGACGGGGCGGCTGACGTTCGTGCGCGTGTACTCCGGGACGCTGCGCAAGGGCGACGCGGTGCTGGACGTCGGCGCGGGGCGCACGGAGCGGGTCGGGCGGATCCTGCGGGTGCAGGCCGACCGGCACAGCGAGGTCGAAGTGGCGCGCGCGGGCGACATCGTCGCGCTGGTGGGGCCGAAGCACGCCGTCACCGGGGCGACGCTGGCCGCGCCCGGCACGTCGGTCCTGCTGGAGGCGCCGTCCACGTCCGAGCCGGTCGTGTCGGTCGCGGTCGAGGCCGAGCGCAACGCCGACACCGGGCGTCTGGCGGCGGCGCTGGCGCGCGCGGTTGAGGAGGACCCGTCGCTGGCGGTGCGCACGGACGCCGAGACCGGGCAGACGCTGCTGTCAGGGCTTGGAGAACTGCATCTGGAGGTGGCTGTAGAGAAGATCCGGCGGGAGAAGGGGATCGCGGTGAGCGTCGGCCGGCCGCAGGTCGCGCTGCGCGAAGCGGTGGTGTCGGGCGTGTCCGGCTTCGTATACCGGCACGTCAAGCAGGAGGGCGGCTCCGGGCAGTTCGCGCACGTGGTGCTCGACGTCAGGCCGCTGACCGGCACGGTCGGCGACACGGGCTTCACCTTCGAGGCACAGGTCACCGGCGGCCGCGTGCCGCGCGAGTACATCCGCGCGGTCGAGGCCGGCTGCCGCGACGCGCTGGCGAGCGGCCCGCTCGGCGGCCACCCGGTGACGGGACTGCACGTGACGCTGATCGACGGATCGACGCACGTGAAGGACTCCTCGGACATGGCCTTCCGCACCGCGGGCACGCTCGGCCTGCGCGCGGCACTGCGCGCGAGCACGCTGACGCTGCTGGAGCCGGTCGCGGAGCTGACGGTCACCGCACCGGACGACACCGTCGGGGCGGTCCTCGGCGACCTCGCGGCGCGGCGCGGACGCGTCACCGACTCGACGAGCCGCGGCGGCGCGGCGATCGTGACGGCGACGGTGCCGCTGGCCGAGGTGTTCGGCTACGCGACCCGCTTGCGGAGCCGGACGCAGGGCCGCGGCGTGTTCACGATGCAAGCCGCGGGATACGCGGTGGCCGGGGGTTAGCCGCCGCGGGTAGAGGGACTCGGCCGGCCTGTTCTTCGGGACAGGCCGGCCGAGGCCGCTCAGCCTGACCGTGATCGCCCAGCCCGTCCGCGACCGCTCAGTCTGTCCGCGACCGCTCAGCCCAGCCCGACTTCCCGCAGCAGCCGGCTGCCGTCGTAACCTGTCGTGAGCTGCAGGGCCGGCACGATCGCCGCGGGCATCGCGGAGTTCGGCACGTCGTGCATCGCTGAATGCACCGGGCCGAACGGCTGTTGACCTGCGGCGCGCGCCGGAAACCCGGCCTCGCCTCAGCTCCCGATCTGCTCCCACCCCCGCCGCACCGGGCCCTCGCTCAGGCCACGCGGGTCGCGGCTGCGGTACACGATGTACGGCCGGAACAGGTACTGCACCGGCGCGCTGAACATGTGCACCAGGCGCGTGAAGGGCAGCAGGGCGAACAGGACCAGGCCGATGACCGCGTGGATCTGGAACAGGACCGGCGCTTGGGCCATCAGCCCGGTCTTCGGCCGCAGCCAGAACAGGCTGCGGGCCCAGGGCGCGATCGTCGCCCGGTAGTCGTAGCCCTCGTGGAGACCCGCGTGGCTGAGCTTGGCGACCAGCCCCATGACGATCGCGGCCAGCAGCACCACGTACATCAGCTTGTCGTTGCGCGTGGTCGCGCGGAACACGGCCGGCGTCGTGCGGCGCCGGTAGATCAGCATCCCGATCCCGGCCACGGCCAGCACCCCGGCGGCCGTGCCGGCGAACAACGACAGCAGGTTGTAGCCGTACTCGGTCAGCCCGAGGGCGTCGGTCCACCCCGAGGGCACGAACAACCCCATCAGGTGCCCGACGAACACGAACAGGATCCCGTAGTGGAACATCGGCGAGGCGATGTTCAGGATCCGCCGCTCGTAGCTCTCCGAGGACCGCGTCGTCCACCCGAACTTGTCGTACCGGTACCGCCACACCAGCCCGCTGACCAGCATCGCGGCGGCGATGTAGGGCAGCGCGCCCCACAGGAACGTCGTCACACCGTGCTCCTTCAACGGTCCGGGGTGAGGACGGGCAACAGGTCGAGATGGCCGTACGGCCGCAACGCCGCCGTATCCGGATCCAGTCCGACGGTCTCGCGAGGCGGTCCCGCAGCGGCCAGGGCGCGCGCCGCGGCGCCGTCCTTCGGCGATGCGCCCGGCAGCGTCGAGCACACCGCCTCCAGCACCGACGCATACGCCGTCCCGTGCTCGGCCAACGCCAACCGCAGCAGCTCCAACCCGGGGCGATGCCGCAGCAGGAGCCCCAGATCCCCGCTCGCGGCGGTGAACTCCAGGACGACCGGCAGGTAGTCCGGCAGATCCTCCTCGCTGAAGGCGAACCCCGCCTCGCGGAACACGGCCTTCAGCTCGACCAGCGACGCACCCCGGCGCCGCGTGTCTCCGTCGAGCCACCACGTCAGATACAGGCTGTGCCGGTTCTTGAAGTCGAACACCTCGACGAAGTGCGAGCCCGCCTGCGTCGCGGGCATCGACGAGGCCTGATCCAGGAACGCCACCAGCTTGCGCGCCGCACGTCCACCCACGGCCTGCAGCGCGGCCCGCACCAGCGGCAGACGCTCCCGCCACGCCGTATCGGGGTAGTCGAGCAGGTGCGCCGCCGCCTGAAGCACCACCCGGTCCCGCCGGCCGATCACAGCTCGTCCTGCCGATCCGCGGTCTGCCGCCGCCGCATCCCGCGGAAATCCTCCAGCGAGATCAACGGGAGCCTCCTCTTCTTCCCAGAGTCGTCCCCGAAGGGGCCGCTCTGACCGGTCGGCTCGTTCGTGGCCTCCGCGTAGTCGACGCTGCACCCGCTCCCGAGCACCGCCTCCTCCATCGCGTGCGCGTCGGCCATCGCCGCCGTGGGGATGACGTACCGCTCGTCGTACTTCGCGATGGCCAGCAGCCGGTACATCTCCTCGATCTCGACCGACGGCTCGTCCGGCGCGGCCCCGAGGTTGATCTCGCGCATGTACGCACGCATCGCCGCGAGCCGCCCGAGCGCAGCCCGCACCGGAACGACGTCGCCAGCCGTGAACAACTCGGCCAAATACTCGATCGGAATCCGCAGCGCGTCGATGGCGCCGAACAGATTGTCGCCGTCCTCGCCGTCGTGTCCGGACTCTGCGATGGCATCTACCACCGGCGACAACGGCGGGATGTACCAGACCATCGGCAGCGTCCGGAACTCCGGATGCAGCGGCAACGCCACGCGGTAGTCGCAGATCAGCTTGTGCACCGGCGAGCGCCGCGCCGCCTCCATCCATTCGTACGGGATGCCGGCGGCCTCCGCGGCGCGCGTGACCTCGGGGTCGTTCGGGTCCAGGAACACCCCGAGCTGCGCTTCATACAGGTCGCGGTCGTCGGTGGTCTCGGCCGCGGCGGTGACGCGGTCGGCGTCGTAGAGCATGACGCCGAGATAGCGCAGCCGTCCGGGGCAGGTCTCGGAACAGACGGTGGGCAGCCCGACCTCGACACGCGGGTAGCAGAACGTGCACTTCTCCGCTTTGCCGGTGCGATGGTTGAAGTAGATCTTCTTGTAGGGACAAGCGGTCACGCACTGCCGCCACCCCCGGCACCGGTCCTGATCGACCAGCACGATCCCGTCCTCAGAACGCTTGTACAGCGCACCCGATGGACACGAAGCGACACAGGCCGGGTTGAGACAGTGTTCGCAGATCCGAGGCAGGTAGAACATGAACGCCTGCTCGAACTCGAACCGCACCGTCTCCCCGACCTCCTCGCGCAGCTTCTGCACGATCGGATCCTGCGGCCCGTACTCGGTGGCGCCGCCGAGGTTGTCGTCCCAGTTCGCGCTCCACCGGATCGTGTCCATCGGCTTGCCGGTGACCAGCGACCGGGGCCGTGCGACCGGGTAGTCGTTCCCCAGTGGAGCCTGCTGCAGGTTGTCGTAGTCGTACGTCCAGGGCTCGTAGTAGTCGTCGAGGGTGGGCAGGACGGGGTTGGCGAAGATCTCGGCGAGCTTCTTCAACCGCCCGCCCTGCTTCAGCTTCAACTGTCCGCGCCGATTGAGCTCCCAGCCGCCCTTCCACTTCTCCTGGTCGGAGTACCGGCGCGGGTAGCCGAGCCCGGGACGCGTCTCGACGTTGTTGAACCAGACGTACTCCACGCCGCGCCGGTTGGTCCACGTCTGCTTGCAGGTGACCGAGCAGGCGTGGCACCCGATGCACTTGTCGAGGTTCATCACCATCGCGATCTGAGCCAAGACGCGCATCAGTAATGCACCTCCTGGGCGCGGCGCCGGATGACTGTGACCTCGTCGCGCTGGTTGCCGGTGGGCCCGAGGTAGTTGAACGCCCAGGACAGCTGCGCGTAGCCCCCGATGAGGTGGGTGGGCTTGAGCATGACGCGAGTCAGGGAGTTGTGAATGCCGCCGCGCTTGCCGGTCTTCTCGGCCTTGGGGACGCCGACGGTCCGGTCCTGCGCGTGGTGCATATAGACGGTCCCGGCCGGCATCCGGTGCGAGACGATCGCGCGGGCCACGACCACGCCGTTGCGGTTGACCGCCTCGATCCAGTCGTTGTCCCGCACGCCGATCGCCGCGGCGTCCTGCTCCGACATCCAGATGCACTGCCCGCCGCGCGACAGCGACAGCATGAACAGGTTGTCCTGGTACTCGGAGTGGATGGACCATTTGTTGTGCGGCGTCAGGTACCGGACCGTGACCTCGTTCTGGCCGTCCGGCCCGAGCCGCGGCTCGCCGAACAGCCGGTTCATGTCCAGCGGTGGCCGGTAGACCGGCAGCTCCTCGCCGAACTCGTGGATCCAGTCGTGGTCGAGGTAGAAGTGCTGGCGGCCGGTGAGAGTGTGCCAGGGCTTGAGGTGCTCGGTGTTCAGCGTGAAGGGGGAGTAGCGGCGTCCGCCGGACTCGCTGCCGGACCACTCCGGCGAGGTGATGACCGGGACCGGCGCGGCTTGGGTGTCCGCGTAGGTGATCCGCTTGCCCTCGTGCTCGGCGGCCAGGTGCGCGAACTCCGTGCCGACACGCTTTTCGAGCTGGTGGAAGCCCTGGACGGCCAGGCGTCCGTTACTGGTACCGGACAAGCGCAGGATCGCGTTGCAGGCCTTGATGGCGGTGTCGAGCAGCGGCCGTCCGTCGGCCGGCCCGCCGCGCGCCGTGCCGTTGAGGGCCTTGAGGGCCGCGACCTCTTCGTCGGGGACGAATTTCAGGCCTTTGACCGGCAGCCCGAGGCTCTCCACGTTCGGCCCGAGCGCCGCCATCTTCGCCGCGATCGCGGTGTAGTCGCGCTCGACGACGGCCAGCACGGGCATCGTCCTGCCCGGCACCGGCTCGCACTCGCCGAGCCGCCAGTCCAGGACGACGCCGCCGGGCTGCGCGATCTCGCCGGGCGTGTCGTGCTGCAGGGGTGCGGCGACGATGTCGTACCGCGTGTCCAGGTTCCCGACGGCCAGTTCGCTCAGGCGGCGCGCGATGGCGTGGAACGCGGCGAAGTCGGTGCGCGCCTGCCACGGCGGATCGACGGCCGGGCTGAAGGAGTGGATGAACGGATGCATGTCCGTCGAGGACAGGTCGTGCTTCTCATACCAGGTGGCCGCCGGGAGGACCACGTCGGACAGCAGGGCGGAGGACGTCATCCGGAAGTCCAGCGACAGCAGCAGGTCCAGCTTGCCCTCGGGCGCCTCGTCGCGCCAGGTCACGTCGCGCGGCCGCACATCTTCGGGTGCTTCCTCGGCGTTGAGCGAGGAATGCGTCCCCAGCAGGTGCTTGGCGAAGTACTCCGCGCCCTTGGCGGAGGAGCCCAGCAGGTTCGCGCGCCACAGGGTCAGAATTCGCGGCCAGTTCTGTGGCGCGTCGGGGTCCTCGCACGCGAAGCCGAGCCGTCCGGCCTTCAGTTCGTCCACGACGTGCGCGGCCGGTTCCTTGCCGGCGGCGTTCGCTTCGTCGGCGAGGTCCAGCGGGTTCCGGTCGAAGGTCGGGTAGGACGGCATCCAGCCCAGCCGTGCGGCGCGCGCCAGGCAGTCCGCGCCGGCCATGCCGCGCAGGGCGCCGGTGGCCAGCGGCGAGGTGAGGACTTCGGTGCGGAAGTGGTCGTAGCGCCACTGGTCGGTGTGGAGGTAGAAGAAGCCGGCGCCGATGGCCTGGCGGGGCGGCCGGGACCAGTCGTTGGCGGAGGCCAGGGTGGCCCAGCCGGTGACGGGGCGGCATTTCTCCTGGCCGACGTAGTGGGCCCAGCCCCCGCCGTTGCGGCCCTGGCAGCCGGTGAGGGTGAGCAGGGCCAGGAAGGACCGGTAGATGGTCTCGGAGTGGAACCAGTGGTTGGTGCCGGCGCCCATGAGGATCATGCAGCGGCCGCCGGTCTTCGTGGCGGTGTCGGCGAATTCGCGCGCGATCTTCACCGCCAGGCGGGCCGGGACGGAGGTCTGCGCCTCGGCCCAGGCCGGCGTGCCGGGAGCGGTGGCGTCGTCGTAGCCGGTGGGCCAGATGCCGGGCAGGTCGGCGCGCGCCACGCCGTACTGGGCGAGCAGGAGGTCGAAGACGGTGGTGACCAGCGGCCCGCCGGGGTGCAGGCGGACGGCGGGGACGCCGCGGGTGTGGATCTCGCCGCGGCCCTGGCCGTGCGGGCCGCCGTCGGTGTCGAAGCGGGGGAGCAGGACTTCGGCGCCGATGGCCTGGGGCAGGCCCAGCAGGCTCAGGCGGGGTTCGACGTCGCCGAGGTCGAGGTTCCAGCGCCCTTCGCCGGACTCGGTCCAGCGGAAGCCCAGGGAGCCGTTGGGGGCGACGGGGCGGCCGGTGGCGGCGTCGAGGATGACGGTCTTCCAGGCGGCGCCTTCGGTGTCGGCATTTTCATCGAGGTCTGTACTGCCTTCAAGATCTGCGGCGCGGACGAACTTGTCGGGAACGTAGTAGCCGCCCTGGTCGTGCTCGGTGAGAGTGACCAGGAACGGCAGGTCGGTGAACTGTTTGACGTAGGAGTCGAAGAACTCGTTGTGGTTGTCGACGAAGTGTTCCTTGAGGATGACGTGGCCCATGGCGATGGCCAGGGCGGCGTCGGTTCCGGGGTGCGGGTGCAGCCATTCGTCGGCGAACTTGGCGTTGTCGGCGTAGTCGGGGGCGACGACGACGACCTTCTGGCCGCGGTAGCGGGCCTCGGCCATCCAGTGCGCGTCGGGGGTGCGGGTCACCGAGACGTTGGAGCCCCACATCATCAGGTAGGCGGCGTCCCACCAGTCGCCGGACTCCGGGACGTCGGTCTGGTCGCCGAAGACCTGCGGGGAGGCCACCGGCAGGTCGGCGTACCAGTCGTAGAACGAGAGCATCGTGCCGCCGATGAGCGACATGAACCGGGCGCCGGAGGCGTGGGAGACCATGGACATGGCCGGGATGGGGGAGAAGCCCGCGACGCGGTCGGGGCCGTGTTCCTTGATGGTGTGGACGTGCGCCGCCGCGATGAGGTCGACCGCGTCGTCCCAGGTGGCGCGGACCAGGCCGCCCTTGCCGCGGGCCTGCTGGTAGGCGCGGCGGCGTTCGGGGTCCGCCTGGATCGCGGCCCAGGCGGCGACGGAGTCCCCGTCGGCGGCGGCCTTGGCGGCGCGGAACTGCTCCAGCAGGATGCCGCGGATGTAGGGGTAGCGCACGCGCGAGGGGGAGTAGGTGTACCAGGAGAAGGACGCGCCGCGCGGGCAGCCGCGGGGTTCGTACTCGGGGCGGTCGGGGCCGACCGAGGGGTAGTCCGTGGCCTGCGTCTCCCAGGTGATGATGCCGTCCTTGACGTAGACCTTCCAGCGGCACGAGCCGGTGCAGTTGACGCCGTGGGTGGAGTGGACGATCTTGTCGTGGCTCCAGCGGTCGCGGTAGAAGACGTCGCCGCTGCGGCCGCCTTGGTACTGGACGCTGTGCAGATCGTCCGCGGTGCTGCCGCGCCGGAAGTACTTCCCGGCTTCGAGCAGGAGCGCGTCGGGCTCCTTGGATCCGTCGCGCGGCACCGGACCTCCTCGGGGCGCTGATGGCTTCACCCCTTGTGGTGACCCGTTTGGGGTCGGCGAACCGGTCGGTCACCTGTTCAGAGCAGCGGGGAGGCCGCAGCGCGCCGCGAGAACAGCTGATAATCATGCCCGGCTGTGCGCGCGTCGCAACACTCTGCTGACGAAGATCGCCAACGTCGCCGAACGGGTGGCGTGCAGCAAGCGGTCTGGCGGTTTACCGCCATTCTTAACGAGTTTTTCAGGTCGATCTGAAACCATGTTGCGCTCCGGTGATTCGCGCTGCTGTCGACAGCGCGAATCACCGGAGCTCTGCTATGTGGGCTCGCCCCTTAGGCGCCGGTCGGGACGAGCGCGTCGGCGCCCCAGCGTCCCACTCCGTAGCGCACCGCCCCGACGACCGGCGCATCGGTCACCACCGTGATCGGCCCGGGCGCGCGTTCGGCGACGCGTTCGAGCAGCCTCGCGTGTCCGGCTGCCGCCACCGACCCGCCGAGCAGCACCGGCGGAGCCTCCAGGCCCAGTGTGCGGGCCGCCGAGGCGGCCATCCCCGAGATCTCGTCGGCCAGCAGGTCGATCAGCCAGCCCGCGATCCCGTCGCCGGCGTCGGCGGCGGCGAACACCGCCGGGGCCAGCTCGGCCACGCGCCGGTCGGACTCCTGACCGCGGTGGATCGCCAGCACGACGTCGAGCGCGCGGGCGCAGCCGAAGTGCGTCGTGACCGCGTCGAGCAGCATGGTCGCCGGTCCCCGGCCGTCCTCGGCGCGCACCGCCCAGAACAGCGCGGCACGTCCCAGGTCCCCGCCGCCGCCCCAGTCGCCGGATTCCCAGCCCAGGCCCGGGAACGTCGCGGTGCGGCCGTCCGGGGCCACCGCGACACAGTTGATGCCGGTGCCGCAGACCACTGCGACGCCCTGGCGCTGCGGCGAGCCGGCGTAGAGCACGGCGAAGGTGTCGTTGGCGACGTACACCTCCTCGGCCCAGGCGCGCGCCTCGATCTCGGCCTGCAGCGTGGTGACCTCCTCCGGCAGGTCGGCGCCGGCGAGGAAGGCCGCGATGCCGCGGACCGGACCGGTGACGCCCTCGGCGTCGAGCACTTCGCGCACCAGCGTGTCCAGGACCGCCATGGCCGCCGGCACGCCGAGGACCTGCGGGCGGAACGGGCCGCCGATCGCGCGGCGTACCTGCGTGCCGTCGGTGCGGACCAGGCGCACGTCGGTCTTGCTGTTGCCGCCGTCTGCCGCGAGGAGCAGGTCGGCGTGGCGTCCGTCAGCGGTGCTCATGGGCGGCACCCTACCGGGTGGCCGCGATCATGCCCTCACTCGCCGCTCGGCGGCACCTTCGCCCGGGACTTGATCGCCTGCGGGCTGATCCCGACCATCGCCAGTCCGGCGCGCGCATACCCCAGGAACACCCCGCGCGCGGCCCGGCAGACGACGCATCGGGCACGCTCGCGTCGCCACGCCCCGGACAGTTCCGGGCCGAGCTCGTCGGCGTATTCCTGGAACACGACCCGGTCCCGGTCGGCGACGGACATCGGCGGCTCCTGACTACGGCAGAGGGCTGTGACGTGGGTTACAGCCATATTGCTGACGCGTGCTTGAAAGGTCAACGACCAGTGACGACCCGGCTTCGGCCGCGGAACTCGGCGACGATCTGCTCGGCCGGGGCGCCGCGCTGATCCCTATTGCCCGAAACACCCGAAGAATGCACACCGCGGGTCACGGTCACGTCGTAGATCCCGCTCCGGCCGGACCTCACGCGCTCCACGGCGGTCGCGGTCAGCACATCGCCCTCGGCGACCGGGGCCAGGAAGCTGACGTCGGCCCCGGCGGCGACCGTCACCGGCCCGTGGCTGTTGCAGGCCAGCGCGAAGGCGGTGTCGGCGAGCAGGAAGACGTATCCGCCGTGGCCGATGGCGTGGCCGTTCAGCATGGAGGCCGCGACCGTCATCCGGGCCACGGCCCGCCCCGGCGCCAGCTCGACGAGCTCGATGCCGAGGCCGGCGGAGGCCCCGTCGGCGTCGAACATGCGGCGGGCGGCGGCCAGGCCTGCGGCTTCTTCTTCGGTGTGCATGGCAGCGACTTTATGACGGGGGTGTTTCTGGGCTGGCTTTGGGCTGCTGCTGTGCTGGCCTTGGGTCCCTTCGAGACTGGCTGTGGGTCGCTTCGGGACTGGCTTTGGGCCGCTTCGGGACAGGCTTTGGGCCGCCTCCGGGCCGCGTACGAACATCCGCAGTTCTGCGTACGCGGCCCGGCGGCGGTCATCGGTCAGTGGCCACTGTCAGCTGTCAGTAGTTGCCGCAGGGCTGGATGGACCAGGCCGGCGCCCAGTTGTAGTTGGCGTTCCAGTACGGGGAGTACGGCGAGGTGGAGATCGTGCCGTTGCCGGTGCCGACCGTGACGTCGCGGCCGGAGACCGAGGCCCCTCCGTTGCCGGCGGCGTGCGCGGCCCCTGCGCCGAGCAGCGCGGTCGCGCCGGTGGCGGCCAGGACCGATGCCGTGGCCAGGAAGCTGCGCGCCCTGTTCTTGATCATGGTTCCTCCCTCGTGACGGTTCCGCGGCCGGTACCGCGGGCCGCAACCACCGTCGCGGACCCGGCGATGCGCCTGGCAGGCGCCCGCTAAGCGGGGCCAAGCGGCTGCTATGCACCTGCTGAACAGGCGAGGTCGGACCCCCGATAACAGGCCCCTGATAGTCTCTGGACTGGGCGCTGTCAGCTCCCCGCGGGGGCGGGGCTGGCGCGCAAGGGGGAATTGTCATGCCGATGCTCAGTGTCCTGGGCCCGGTCGAGGTGCCGGGGGCTCGAGTGGACCGGCCGCAGCAACGAGCCGTACTGGCTTACCTGCTGCTGCGGGCCGGCGAACAGATCTCTTCCACACAACTGATCGACGCGGTCTGGGCCGATCACGCACCGTCCAGCGCCCGCACGCAGATCCACAGCAGCGATCTCGACGCTGCGGCGGAAGCTGGCAGACAGCGGCGTGCCGGTGCGCATCGTCAGTAAGCCCGGCGGCTACGTCTGCGCGGCCGCACCGGACGCCGTGGACCTGGCGGGCTTCCGCACGGACCTGCGCCAGGCGCGCCAGGCCGTCGAGGACGCACGGCCGGCCGAAGCAGCCGAACTGCTGGACCAGGGCCTGGACCTCTGGCGCGGCGAGGCGCTGTCGTGAACGCGGCATTCGCCGACGCGGCACGAGCGCTGCTGCCCCAGGAGCGCGTGGACGCGCGGGAGCTGTGGGCGGGCTGCCAGCTCGATCTGGACCGGGCGGACGAGGTGGTGCCGGTGCTCGCCGAGGCGGCGGCAGCCCGGTGCCGCTGCCGGTGCCAGTGCCAGTGCCGACTCTGGCGCCGTTCCCGTGTCTGCCCGGCGCCGTACTCGGAGCCTCGTGGCGGCTATCGGCGCGGTGGCGCTCCTGTCAGCCGCAGTCGCCATGATCACCACCAGCCTCGTATCCCGCAGACCCGCCGCACCGGAGCTGATCCCGCAGCCCATCCACGTGTTCGACGTCGACGGCGGCTGCGACAATCCGGTGCTGCCGTTGTGTCCTACCGGGTGATCGGTGCGTTGGCTACTTACCCTAGGGAGGAGCTACGCCCCGTCAACGGCCATGGAAGGAACTCATCACCAATGCCTTACGCCGAGCCGC
>Ga0207671_10001562_pt1 | contig 26186 bp, 39 predicted proteins | sample KBSC24metaG_FD_184352 | JGI IMG/M metagenome (GOLD analysis project Ga0207671, IMG submission 184352) | Corn rhizosphere microbial communities from Kellogg Biological Station, Michigan, USA - KBS C2-4 metaG (SPAdes) (version 2) | ecosystem: Host-associated > Plants > Roots > Rhizosphere > Soil... | reverse complement strand
AGCGCGGCGGCTTCGGGCGCTTCATCCTGCTCACCAATTTCGACATCACGCTGCGCGAGCTTGCGCCCAACCTCGCGCCGCTCACGGTCGGCTGGATGCTCGGCCCCGCCGCCGCCGGCGTGTTCGGGCTTGCCCAGCGCGCCTCGGCCTTGTTGCAGCAGCCGGCGACCTTGCTCTCGCAGGCAAGCTATGCGGTGCTCGCCGATCAGGTCGCCAAGCGCAAGTTCGCGCTGTTGCGCCACACCGTCTGGCGGAGCGCGGCGCTGGCGGGCGCGATCGCCACGCCGATCGTGCTGGCGCTGGCGGCGTTCGGCGATCGGCTGCTGCTGCTGCTCGGCGGGCATAGCTTCACTGGCGGGCGGACGCTGCTGACGGTGGTCGCGCTCGGCCGGATGGCGGCGCTGGCGGCAACGCCGATGGCGGCGGGGCTCACCGCGCTCGGCCACCCCCAGCGCTCGATGACGGTGACGCTCGTCACCAATCTCGCGCTGTTCCCGCTGCTGCCCGCGCTGCTCTGGCTGCTGGGGCTGGACGGCGCCGGTTGGCACAGCCTGATCCAGAACGGCGTCGCCCTGGCCGCGCTCGCCCTCTTCTTCGCAACCGACATCCAACGCGCCGCGCAAGCCGACGCGGGGGGATAGCGGGGCGTGGACCGCGCCTGCGCTCCTTATGTCAGACAGGCCTTTTCGCGGCGAATACCCCTCCGTCAGCGCGGCGCGCTGCCACCTCCCCCTCCGGGGGAGGATCTGCGGTAACGCCGCCACGGACCTTGCCGCCCCGCAAATCGTTGGCCTAGCTGCATGCGGATCGATCTGCGGTCCGCACACATCGGATCGCGACAGCGAAGAAAGGAGGCAGCGATGCCGTCATCGGAAGGCACGGGCAAGCACAGGATCGGGATCATCGTCGGCAGCCTCCGGCGCGACAGCATCAATCGCAGGATCGCGCGATCGATCGCGGCGATCGCCGGCGATTGGCTGGACTGCGATTTCATCGAGATCGGCGATCTGCCGCTCTACAACCAGGATGACGACGGCAATCCCGCCCCGGCGGTGGTGGCGTTTCGCGATCGCGTCCGCGCGGTGGACGGCATCCTGTTCGTTTCGCCCGAATATAATCGCGGCATCCCCGGCGTGCTCAAGAACGCGATCGACGTCGGCTCGCGCCCCTATGGGCAAAGCGTGTGGGACAAGAAGCCGGCGGCGGTCGTCACCGCCTCGCCCGGCGCGATCGGCGGCTTCGGCTCCAATCATCAGCTGCGGCAATCCGCCGTCTTCCTCAACATGCCGATGATGCAGCAGCCCGAATCCTATCTCGGCCACATCACCGACGAGTCCTTCGAAGCCGACGGCCAGCTCAAGGCAGGCCCGCTCAAGGATCTGGTGACCAAGATGGCGCACGCCTTCGCCGACTGGATCGACCTGATGGTGCGCGGCCGCAAGCTGATCGCCGAAGATCCGGCGCATGGGCGGTGAGGGGCTGCGTGACCGGGCGACGCACCACAGCCGTCACCCTGAACTTGTTTCAGGGTCCACCGTCCGGCGCGGGTGGCAGGGTGGATGCTGCAACAAGTTCAGCATGACGAAGAACACAATCAGACATGTCGACCAGCTCGAACACAGTCGCTCGAACCTTTGCTCGCAACGAACCGTTAGAATTAAACGCGCGATGCTCGACGTATCAGCCAGGCGCTCTCGCGGCGAATACCCCTCCGTCAGCGCGGCGCGCTGCCACCTCCCCCTCCGGGGGAGGATCTGTGGTAACGCGCTCGGCCTGTCTAGATCCTCCCCTGGAAGGGAATGTTCAAATTTGCCTGTCCCCCGGATAGGCAAATTTGCGACATTGGACCGCCGAAGGCGGTGGAGGGGTAACGCCCTCACCAGCCATCCCAAATAGCGGCCACCCCACGTCAGCCGTCTGGCCCGCGAACGCTTGCCCCGCTATGAGGCCCCCGCCGCCGGCCCCTCACCGGCCGCCGAACCGCCTGGAGAATGCCTCATATGACCGATCTTTCCGCTTTCCCGATCACCCGGCGCTGGCCGGCGCAGCACCCCGATCGCATCCAGCTCTACTCGCTGCCGACGCCGAACGGGGTCAAGGCCTCGATCATGCTCGAGGAGACCGGCCTGCCTTATGAATGGCATCTGGTCGATTTCGCCAAGGATGATCAGAAGACGCCCGAATTCCTCTCGCTCAACCCCAATGGCAAGATCCCCGCGATGATCGATCCGGACGGGCCGGGCGGCAAGCCGCTGCCCTTGTTCGAATCCGGCGCGATCCTGCTCTACCTCGGCGAGAAGACGGGCAAGTTCCTGCCGGCCGATCCGGCCGAGCGCTGGCAGGCGGTCCAGTGGGTGATGTTTCAGATGGGCGGCGTCGGCCCGATGTTCGGCCAGCTCGGCTTCTTCCACAAATTCGCCGGCAAGGAGTATGAGGACAAGCGCCCGCGCGATCGTTACGCGGCGGAATCGAAGCGCCTGCTGGGCGTGATGGATGGATGGCTCGCCGATCGCGAGTGGTTCGTCGGCAATGCCTATTCGGTCGCGGACATTTCGATGCTCGGCTGGGTCCGCAATCTGATCGGCTTTTACGAGGCGGCGGAGATCGTCGGCTTCAGCGACTATAAGAACGTCGCCGCCTGGCTCGAACGCGGCCTCGCGCGCCCGGCCGTGCAGAAGGGGCTCAATATTCCGCCACGGCCTTGAGCCGCGCCGCGATGACGCGCGCCTTCGCCGATTGGATCGACCTGATCGTGCGCGGCCGAACGCTCATCGCCGAAGATCCGGCGCATGGGCGCTGGGTCACGCGGACCTTGGCAAATTTTGCCAAGAGTGCTATATCCAGCCCATGTCGACGATGAACATTTCGCTGCCCGCTGCGCTCAAGGCGTTTGTGGACCAGCAGGTCACCATGCGCGGCTACGGCACGAGCAGCGAATATGTGCGGGAGTTGATCCGCAAGGATCAGGACATTCAGCGCCTTCGCGAAATGCTGCTGGATGGCGCCGGTTCGGCAGCCACGGCGCCCATCGACACCGGATATTTCCAGGGCCTTCGTGACCGGGTGACGCAACGCACGGGGGCGTGACCGCAAAACCGGTCATACCGCGCGCCAGAGCGCGGGCGGATGTCGAGCTTGCCGTCGACTATTATGCGAACGAAGGCGGCGCGGATGTGGCCTTCAGCTTCATCGACGCCCTCGAACAGGCCTATCGCTTCATCGGGGACATGCCGGCGGCAGGCTCTCCGCGCTGGGCGCATGCGCTGAACTTGCCCGGATTGCGGACCATCGGGCTGAAAGGATTTCCGTGGCTCGTCTTCTACCGTGAAGGCGAGACCCATGTGGATATCTGGCGCGTGCTCCATGCCAAGCGAGACATGCCGGCCTGGTTGGCCGATGCTTGGGTGACCGATCCAGACGATTAAAACCGCCGACATCTCGGTCATTCAACGACGCGGGCGGCCAGCTCAAGGAAGGCGCTGGGTCCGCAACCTGATTGGCTTTTACGAGGCGGCGGAGATCGTCGGCTTCAGCGACTATAAGAACGTCGCCGCCTGGCTCGAACGCGGCCTGGCCCGCCCGGCCGTGCAGAAGGGGCTCAACATCCCGCCGCGACCCTGAGCAGCGCCGCGATCCCATGCACGGCGACGGCGCATGCATTTGCGGATTGGACCGACCTGATCGTGCGCGGCCGCAAACCGATCGCCGAAGATCCGGCGCATGGGTTGAGCGGCCTGAGGGATTGGGGCAGTCGATCAGCCCGAGCCGATGTCAATCAGGGGAGGAATGTTAACAGGTTAGGCCGCTAGCGGAAGGTCATAAAGAACCACGTCTTTCGCAAGCTTGGCTGCCGCCGCATAAGATTGCCTGCGACGTACATCTTCAATCGCTTCGTCGCCTAGGCTAGTGCAAATTCGCTCTACGACTGCAACCAACTGCACGAACTGGCCATCATTCCAGCCGAGCTCTGGTTTGAGTTTCTCAAATACGTTCCGAAACCCCTTTAGCTTGAAGCCTATAGGAATGATGCTGGTCTCATCAAAAATTAGGGTCAGCCACTCATCTACGCGCTCATATACCGCGGTAGTATCCTCGGCCACATATTCGACGCAGTCGGAGTCGGCTAGGTACACAGCCGTCGGCTGTCCCTTGGCGTGCAACCATGCCTCAATGTCAGTAATCTCAGTCATTTATAACGACCAAAGCAATCTCGCATACCTATTGTTATAATCGCGTGGAAGGCTTGGTTGTTCCGTGCTAGCACCGACGAACTCCCACTTCGTGATAACTCCCCATACTCCTACTGGCGTTGGCTGTAAAGAGTGGGCAGGTCTTACCTGCACAGTCAGCACGGTTGCAGGGGGGGCAGCTTTCACGTCGACCACGCAGGCCATGTCTGGTGCCCAGCCTATAGTGAAATCGGTTGATATAACGTAAACACAAACATTCTCTCCCCCATCTTCCATTTCATAAGGCCGTTTCACTCCCTGAAAGCAAGCATGGGCGGAGGCCAAGGTGCCAAAGGTGGCTTGGGGATGCTTGTGATGCAGATAATGGTGGGCGTTGTTCACTGGAGGCATCTCGTCGACGAGATGTCGCCAAGCTTCGAAGACAGGATTAGCGCGGTGAGCTGCTGCGAACTTATCTATGGTGGATTTTGAAACGATAAGGTCGATGCTCGCGTTCGCATCAAATGGCGATCGCGCCCTAACGACCGGAAAATCAAACAGCGTGCGGTCGGGCCAAGCCGAGGGATGACGAACTACAACAGCCATGTTGTCTCTTACTTGGTAAATCCGACTTTTGCCATACCGAACGCCGTCAGCTCCCTTTTCCCCTGGCGGTTCACCGGACTCGCGCCACAGTAGGCTTCGTAGATCGGGACGAGTTAACATGATTCATTTCTTGGCAGCACGGGCAGCTAAAGTGATACCACGAACGGTTTGACGACGTTGTTTCTTCGCGGTCCGAGCCTCGGCTGCAGCTTTAACCCTGCGGGCTTCAGCGTTCATATCCATCAATAGCTTTTCGAACCCACACACAGCTTGCTCTAGAATGGATTGGCAGTAATCCCAACGATCTTTTGCATTACGTTTTTTTCCAACGTACATTGGAACCTGGCCTGGCCAATACTGATGCAGAATAGTGAGAGATGATCGTGCATTACGAGTATAATAATTAAATGTCCATTCGAAAGATTTCTTATCTTGTGGATAGGATATTGCGTTGTCTTCCACGACACGTTCAAGGAACGTCTTACCGTGTTCAAAGACGCTAGCTCGACGTCCAGATTTTTCTGCAAGAAAGGCAGCTCGCCACAAGGAAAAGGCTACCGCAGATAAATCTTGTGCGGCACGCGATAATTTTTTTGTTTTCCAGCGTTCCTCGTGCTCGTAAAAAAGAGAGAGCAACTTCAGTGCACACAATTGGTTGCTGTGACGACTTTGAACAACCCACTCGAGATGCTTCAATTTATTCCCCGCAGCATCCATAAAATGTCCCTTGCCAATGAGCTTGCTTTTACCCACCACAAATGATTTGTCAGCACCCAAACGAAGGATCTCGAAGGGAGACTGACTTTTGGGGCGAGACATTTAGCCTGAGCAGGTTTTCTAGCCCCTCTATCCACCCCCCGCCCCGCATCCTATGCTCACCCCATCGCCCCCACCCCCGGAGTCCCGCCATGATCCCCACCATCACTGCCTTTGAACGCTCGCCCGATCGCGGGCGGGGGCTGGCGCGGGATATGCGGGTGCGCTGGGCGCTCGAGGAGGTGGGGCAGGCTTATGACGTGCGGCTGGTCTCGTTCGCGGCGATGAAGCAGCCGGAGCATCGCCCGAAAAAGTGGGCACCGGCTTTTCGCACAAAGCGATGCAACAACAAAGGGATATAGAGCAGATGCGATTCAGATTAATCGCATTCTGCTCGCGCTGAGCAATCGCAGCGCCTCTTTCACATCGTCTGGTGAGGCTCGGGGCCGTCGTGGCGGCTATTGAGCCGGCAGCGCCACCCCTGCCTTCGCCCGCCTGGAGCGCAGCGCGCTCCCGATCACGCCGAAGCCGGCAATCATCATCATCCACGCGGCAGGCTCCGGCACGGGGGTCGGGATGCCAGGCTGTGACGGGCCGGGATTGCTGGGATTGTTGGGGCCCGAAGCCGGCCCCTGATCGTGGGGCGGCGTGAAAGGCGGGTTAAAGGGATTGCCATCGGGCCCGGGCGTGCCCCCCTGATCCGGCGGAGGAAGATCGTCCTTGCCGAGATCGGCGATGGGCTCGATGCCGCTATTGCCACTGCCCCAATTGCCAGAAAATCCTGAAACCCATAAGCCGGCGGGCGGCGCGCTGCCGAACGAACCGGAATGGCCGGTTTCCTGCGGCGGCGGATTGAAAAAGACGACGCCCGGACCATTTTGCCCCGGAGCCGGGCCGCTTCCCTGCGGCGGCAGAGGGCTCTTGCCGCTATGATCCCATGCCGAGCAGGCGCGGGGGCCGCCACGACACCAGCGATAAGATTTGATCTGATTTCGATAGGCCTTGTTGGACCATTGACTGCTATATCTATAAATCAGCGGAGCCTTGGCCAATAAAGGCGAAGAATCGACGGCCGCCCACGTTCCTGCCGAAGCCATCAATAATATCCATGCATGCCGCATCTGTTTTCACCGCGCCCGTACAACCCCGCCGAAGAGCCCGGATAAATATGTTCGTTTCCAATGTACAACGAAGGGTGTAGTAAACATGGCCCGAAACTGTACCGCGATTGAACACTCCGTTACCGTCCTTGGTTAACCGTGCAGCGCGCCATTGCCGGGATAGGGCGATGTGCGCTTGGTAACGCGCGCCTGATTTGGTTAACAAGGCGATCGGTCTCTGGCATGAGCGGGATCGAAGACGTTCGGGTTCGGATCGTGCCTTAACCACCGCTTCCCCCGGAAAAGCTGGCCTCCCAAAATCCCGCGCCGCGCAATTGCTGGAAACATGATAGCTCGGCATCGAAGCGCGCTGTTTCATTTTGACCCAGCGACGGGATCAAGTGTCATTTCTGGAGTGGAACCTGGAGTTTTGCTCCTTCATTTACTTGCGAGTGTTATCAAAGGGGATACAGGGAATGCGTAAGCTTGCTGTTGCTTTAGGAGCTTTTGTCTCGGTCATCGCGGTTGCCGCTCCGGCGAGCGCCGCCACCTTCTATCTGAACATCGATGCGCCGGCGGACTCGGTGAACTTTGGAAATTCCACCAACAAATACAAATATTTCTATGACTTCTTCAATTTCGATCTGCCCAAGCAGGGGCTGGTCGATGTCGTCGTAAGCTCGTTCGCCAGCCGGCCCTGGCTCGATGTGGTGCTCACCAAGGTGACGCTCGATGGCAATTTGATCGACCGGATTGCCAGCGGCCCCCATGAAATCTGGTCGGCCAAGGACGTTTACCTGACCGAAGGCAGCCACCAGCTGTTCGTCTACGGCCGCTCGGGATCGCGTGGCGGAAGCTATGCCGGCACCGCGGATTACACCGCAGTTCCGGAGCCCGCCGCCTGGGCGATGATGATTTCGGGCTTCGGCCTGGTCGGCGCGGCCATGCGCCGCCGTCGCAGCGTCAAGACCAGCGTCAGCTTCGCCTGATAAAAATCGAAGATTAAGTGCGGCGGGCGCGAATCCCGCCGCGCTTTTTTGTGATCAGGCTGCCCGGCCATTGGGCCGCGCGCGCGAATACCCCTCCGTCAGCGCAGTGTGCTGCCACCTCCCCCTGCGGGGGAGGATCTAAATTGACGCGATTGGGCCGACCAAATCCTCCCCTTTAAGGGGAATGTTCAAATTTGCCTGTCCCCCGGATAGGCAAATTTGCGACATTGGACCGCCGAAGGCGGTGGAGGGGTAGCCCTCAAGAAAGCACCCCCGCTGACGGATTTCTCGACTTCGGTTCTCGGCTGGCTCGAACCTCCGCTCGAAACCAACGGTGGCGATTGACGCGCGATGCTCTATGCTCCGTGCCATCGCCCGCACGCCGAGACCGGAGCCCGCCATGACGCCCACCATCACTGCCTTCGAACGCTCGCCCGATCGCGGGCGGGGGCTGGCGCGGGATATGCGGGTGCGCTGGGCGATCGAGGAGGTGGGGCAGGCTTATGACGTGCGGCTGGTCTCGTTCGAAGCGATGAAGCAGCCCGATCATCTCGCGCGCAATCCGTTCGGCCAGATCCCGAGCTTTGAGGACGGCGATCTCATCCTGTTCGAAACCGGCGCGATCGTGCTGCATATCGCTGAGACGCACGAGGGCCTGCTGCCCGCCGATCCGGCGGCGCGGGCGCGCGCGATCGCCTGGCTGTTCGCTGCGCTCAACACGATCGAGCCGCCGATCCTCGAACGCCAGGCCGCGCTGCTGCTGGAGCGCGACCGCCCCTGGACGCCCGAGCGGATGCCGCTGATCGAGGAGCGGGTCGCCAAGCGGCTGGCGCAGCTTTCGGCGCGGCTGGGCGATGCGGACTGGCTCGACGGCGGCTTCAGCGCGGGCGATCTGATGATGGTGATGGTGCTGCGCTGGCTGAAGACATCGGGCCTGCTCGAAGCGCAGCCCAACCTCGCCGCCTATGTCGCCCGCGGCGAAGCCCGCCCCGCCTTCCAACGCGCCTTCGCCGCCCAGCGCGCGGTGTTCGAGGCGGCGGAGGCTGGGTGAGCGCCGATAGCTAACGAAACCTCGCGCCCACCCCTTTTCCCGTCACCCCGGCCCCCGAGCCGGGGTAACGCGAGGGGGTGGAGGGTACACAATATCTCCTCCGCGCACCCCACGCCCCTCGTCCCCCCACCCGTCGTCCGAGCGAAGGCTGGGACCCATGTCTCGCCCGACGGGAGACGGCATCGATCATCTCGAGAGACATGGATGCCAGCCGCCGCTGGCATGACGTGGAAGAAGGAGACGAGCTGCCAGCGCCTACAAATGCATCCCCCCGCTCGCCTGAAGCACCTGGCCCGTGATCCAGCCCCCCGCGGGCGACGCCAGAAACGCGACCACCTCGGCGATATCGCCCGCCTCCCCGATCCGCCCGAGCGCGGTGCCGGCCTTGAGCGCCGCCATCACCTCGCCGTTCTGCGCGAGATCGGCGATGAAGTCGGTCGCGGTCGCGCCCGGCGCCACGGCGTTGACAGTGATGCCGCGCGCGCCCAGCTCCGCCGCCAGCGATCGCGTGAAGCTGTTCATGCTCGCCTTGGTCATGGCGTAGGCGATGCAGGACGGATAGGCGGCGAGCGCGACCATCGAGGAGAGGGTGACGATCCGCCCGCCATCGCGCAGCCGCGCCGCCGCCGCGCGCGTGATGAAGAAGGGCGCGCGCACGTTGATCGCGAACTGGCGATCGAAGCAGGCCGCGTCGGTCTCCGCCAGCGCGGCCATCATGCCGATGCCGGCATTGTTGACCAGGATATCGATGCCCTCGGGCCAAAGCCGGTCGATCGCGGCGAACAGCCCGGCGATCGCGGCGTCCTGGCCCCCGGCCTCCGCATCGCCCTGCGCGCCCGCCTGATCGCCCCTTGGCCCGCCCGCGCCGCCCTGGGGCGAGAGATCGGCGCGCACCGCATGCGCCGTGCCGCCCGCCGCCCGGATCGCCGCGACCGTCTCGTCCGCCGCCGCCGCGCTGTTGCCATAATGCACCGCGACCGCCGCGCCCGCCTCGGCGAGCCGCAGCGCGATCGCCCGCCCGATCCCGCGCGACGCACCCGTCACCAGCGCCACCTTGCCCGCCAATTCACCCGCCATTGCACCACCTCCTCACCCAAACCATGCGCCGATGCGCGCAAGGCACACCCGCCCCACGCCCGACCGCGCCAAACTGCGCGAGCGCATGGGCTGCCTGCAATTGTGGGAAAGGAGAGGGGCTGCGACCCCCGCCGTGCCCCTCGCCGCTCCCCGTCGTCCCAGCCCTTCGACTGCCTGCCAGGGCAGGCGCTCAGGATAAACTTCAGCCAAAGGCTGAAAGCTGGGACCCCTGTCTCACCCGACGGGTCTCGCCCGACAGGAGATGCCGTCGATCACCGCATCGGCACGCGCGGCGCGTGGAACCGCCCGTCGCGAGGGCTGTTGATCCCGGTGGAGCTCCACACGCGGTGGATCGGGGCGCTGAGAGGATATGGGATGATGACAAGGATTATTATGGCGCTGGCGCTCTCAAGCGGGTTGCTCCTTTCGGCCTGCAACACGATTCACGGCGCTGGCAAGGACATCAAATCCGTGGGCGAATGCGCGGACGGCAAGCCAGGAAACTGCTAGAGCGCGTTTGGTTTTGATTGAATCAAAACCGGCGCTCTATGTTATTGTTTTACCGCATTTTCCGAGTCGTCAGATGTTTCCACCTGACTTGAAAATGCTCTAGCATTACAGGCGGATCGAGGCGGGAGGCCCCGAAGCGACCTCCCGGCTCGTAAGCCGCTTGCGCGCGGCGCTATGCGATCTGAATTGAAGGAAGCCGCCGCCTGCGCAGCGCCGCGCCGGTAACTCCAAAGCCCGCCAGCATCAAAGCCCAGCTCGCGGGTTCGGGAACAGCGCCAAGCTTTCTGAAGCTCGATCCTTTAAGGTTCCAGGTGATGGTGAAGCCTGGCGTTTCGTACTGGTTGCCGTAATAATCCCGCGCGTCATAGATAGCGGCGTGGCCGTTCAAATTTCCAGAGATGAGGCCCGGTGCTCTATCCGTGTCTCCCGGAATAAGGTCGGTCAGCAGGTCAAGGATCTTGCCTTTCCCGTAAACGAGCCATGGGCCGTCAAGGATGTCATCCCCGCCGTACCAGTGCAATCCGCCTGCGGTAATGGTGAGATTTGATGCATGGGCGTATTGGCCAGGATCAAAATACCAGGGCGCGTAAAGGTCATCGCCGGTGAGGGTTGCCGTTAGAAAAACATGATCTCCGACCTTGAGGTGCGGGTCGTCAAACGAAGACCATTGCGACGTAATTGTGCCGCGCATCTTAGCCAGATATGTCGCCGCGTTGGCAGGCATCACTGCCAACATCCCCACAAGCAAAGCTACTGCGAATCGCATGAGCATCTCCCTGTTAACCAAAGTGATCATGCCCAGGCAGTGGAAGGAGTCGAGGGCATCCCTCCATTTTGGATGAAATGCGACATCGCTTAGTCGGGGGCGCGGCCGGTAAGTCCGGCAAGGAATGAGCCTTGGCCCGAATGGGCGAGCCGCAAGAGGACCGCAACCGTTACCGCATCGCTGAACTGCTCTGCGTATCATCTTAGCGCTTGCAACCTATTCCCCCACTTTATCAGCCGAATAAGAGACCAACTGCTAATAACTCCAATGTAAATAGCATTAAAACCCTATGTATATCCTTAGGTAAATAGAGAGGTATTTTGCATTAATATTTATGGTCCTGCTTGAATAGTATTATGGGAAGAGTATTGGTGCAAAATCGCGTCATTACCACGAGTCGCGCTCTCAGATATATTATAACCTACCATCAAATGGTTGTGGCTAATTCGTTTTGGAGAAGATCCATGAACCGCACAGTCTCCATGATTTTGAGCGGGGCTGCCCTGCTGGCTACGTCGTCCCTGGCGTCGCCGCCCACGGACCAGCAAACAAATCCTGCAACGGCCACACTTACGGCATGGTCGACACGGGTTTCGGCAGAGCTCGACCAGAAGCTCCCCCAACCGCAGATGCTCCCTGGGCAGCCGTCGCCATCCGGCGTGGTCGTCGTGAAATTCGGGTGCAGCGAAACAGGCGCTCCGAGCGACGTGGCAATCGTAAAGAGTTCAGGGTCTCGCGCCCTCGACTGGGCAGCCATGCAAGGGATTAAGCGTGTCGGGCTCCACCCGCTGCCCGATGGCATGACCCATGGTCAAAGGTTTCAGGCCGCGATACTGTTCGCAAATAGTCCTGAGGAGGCCCGCGCCTTGCTGATCGGGATGCGAAAAGACGCCGAACGGCAGAATTCCTGGTTTGCCACGAGGCCTCAACAAACCGCCGCCATAACAATCATGCCCGTTTCGGGAAATCCATGACACTCGGATAAACGGCTATCGGTGGGGATCTGATATCGGCGGGGAACGCTCGGGCAAGGCTGCGGTCGGGCTGGATCAGATCTTCGTTACAAACCCGTTTGAACGAACGACAAGCGGAGCCAATTCTGCGATCATGCGTTGATTAGTGCCGCGATCCGCGGCCAGTGCCAAACGGCCAGTCTGGAAGGATGCGTCGGGCAATCGACTCATCCCCGCTGACGCGGTGGCCACGGCTAAGCCGGCTGAATCAGTGCCCCCCGCCCTGCAGCCGGTAAGGGCAAAGGTGGATACCCGTGGCCGTGGCCTTTGGCATGCTATCACGTCGCACGCGCGCGGCAAAGCGCCAGGAATTTGGACGATGGGAGGCAGCATCAGCCAGATCAAGCCGCGCAAGTGGGAATGCTTGCCCAAATTAATGCATGAGCTGATCGAGGCGGGAGGCCCAGAAGCGGCCTCCCGGCTCGTAGGCTGACGGTAAACGACAGGCCAACCCATCCGCGAACATAGCCATCTCCCATTTACGAATGATGATGGCGGCGTTCAGCGCAGAGCCATATGGGCGCGGATCGGCAGGCGCATATTCCCACCGATCAGCTAATGACTATCGCTTCGCGGCGGCAGGCGCGATGTTACTATCATGCCCCGCGACCGCCGCGCCGGCCTCGGCGAGCCGCAGCGCGATCGCCCGCCCGATCCCGCGCGACGCGCCCGTCACCAGCGCCACCCTCCCCGCCAATTCACCCGCCATCGCACCACCTCCTCACCTGACCCTGCGCCGCTGCGCGCGAGGCACACCCGCCACCCACGCCCGACCCGCGCCAAGCTGCGCGAGCGCATGGGCGGCCCGCAATTGTGGGAAAGGAGAGGAGCGAGCGTCTTCACAACTGTCATAACGACCGTTGTTGATCCGTCATGTGAGCTTGGTAATGTGATGCGATGTTCAAATCCTCGCATTGGGATAATGCTCGCCGGGTCTTTGCAGATCAATTCGAGCGCGACGGCAACGGCTTTCTTTATCGAAAAGGCATGAAAGGGCCGCCAATCCGCGTAAGCGAAGCGGAAAGAGACGCCTTCATTCGATATTTTGACCGCCGTTTGCGACTGATAGGCTGGTCGACGCTCCCGGCATCCCTATTGTTGGTCCTCTTTGTCGTTTGGATTGCCAGCGTGAAGAGTTCCTATGCTGACCCTGCCATATATATCGGTTTGGCGTGCTTGCTGACCCTCACTCTTGCGGCTTTCTATCAAGCCTGGAGCAGACCAGCGCATGAACTTGAACGCCGTGCTCCCGAAGGCAATGCGCGATCGCCTGATGAGATGCGACGATTGAACTTCACCAAAATGACCTATGGCCGACTTGCACTAGCGGCAGTGGCTGCACCCGCTTTGGTTTTAAACGTTTCGGCCAAATATGACGTGATGCACGGATGGGGCATCCTCTGGCTATTCTTCGCCGGAGGCATCATGGCCTTGGCGGGCATTCAGGCGTTTCGCAAATGGCGCTACGAGCGGACGCGATAGCAGTATAGCTCGGGCGCGCGGGAAACCTGCTTCTTGCGCCGCACGATCTGCTGGCCAAGTGCATGGCCGATGCGGTCTAAAAGTCGAGTATCCGTTCAAGCCGCACGCGCTCAGCCACCGCAGCGCCCGCCCCTGCGAGCCGGAGCGCGATCGCCTTCAGCTTTGGCCTTGCGCAATGGCTTTCACCAGCATCAACGTTATTTTCCTTTGCCTTCGATTTTAATAAAGTCATTGAAACTATATGTTACTATGTTCTCCAATTCACAAATATCTGGGATGCGCTTATGTTTTGGTGAGTCACCGGCGCTGGACTCGCTGCTTATCAACGGCAGTTTAAGGCTCTTTGCCAAAGCAACAGCAGTAAGGTCTCGCAGGCAAATTGTTTTAGCATGGCTTTTCATGGCATAGTCAGCAATCCATTCCCTATGGACTTTTTGCATCCGATTGAAGTGTCCGATGTAGCTTGCACCGTTCCAAGATATATCGTCCACCTCCAGTAAAAGCTTGTCCTTACATTCACGAATGCACTCTCCCACGTCACCGGTGATGTGACACATCTCCTTATAGATTTCAGCAGTCACTCCGATCTTCCCGCTCTCGATTGTGGCAATTACACAGTCCCAAATTGGACGGTAAAGGGCCACATCCTCCGGCAGCTGCACGTGCGGAGTGCTAAAACCCGATGTATCGAGGCAATAGACCTTCAACCTCCGCCGAACTCCTGCCGAATAGTTATAAGGTGAACGGGGTTTTTAATGCCGAGAAAGGCTTGGGCCTGGTGGGACTGAATTTTTCCAGTACCAAGTGCTTCAAGTACTAATCCGGTGTAGGTGTGACCAAGCTGGTTCCACACCCGAGATGCCCATATCTTGGATATACCCCTACGTTTCCACATGCGCTCTTCGGCTAGAAACTTAGGGCGCATGACTTTCCAGTAGAAGTCAGGCTCGATGTATTTTAGATCGACAAGCCTTATCAGCATGGCATGTTGACTCACCTTGAAGTGCTTTGCGATAGCCGAAAGCGTAACGTCGTTAATTTCGTCCCACGGCTTTTGCGGCGGAGCGCCGCGCAGATCTTCCAATGCCGATTTTGGAACCAAGAACGCGGCGGCGAATCTATCGCACCAACGCTCAACCTTACGTTGGTAGGATAGTCCATGGCGCTCCCGATCGGGGCCGCTAATCGCACTTTCACGGAGCACGATGTGGGCGAACTCGTGTAGAAGGGTGAAAGCGCTACGAGCTGGCGCTTCTGCTGCATAAACAATTATTGGCAGCGGGAGCTGTACGATCGTTAGTCCGCTTACCCCGAACTTGGTGAGTGCGTTTTCACGTAGAACAAGAACACCGACACTTTCCATTCTAGCCCGAAGAACATTTGGCAGATCTTGAGCGTCTTTATATTTCATCGCTCGCTGTGCGGCGAAGGGAAACGAAAGTGCCTTTCTAGCGGCCTCCGCGTAAGTCTCTACGTCCTCGTTAACTGAGGCCCATAGATCAAAGGGGAAGTTGGGCACTTCCTCCTGAATATCTTCGTAAAGATCAAGGGCATTGATCCGCTGCAGCTCGGCCCAATGTTGAATCTCAAGAATCTCACGGTTGGCACGTGGATCACTCGCATCCTTATGAACGCGGTAGTCTGGGACTAGCCCGGACTCGACAATCTTGGGCTCCTCATCATAAAAAAATTCCATGAACGAACGGCCATAAAAATCCGCCAGTTTGCGGGCCATCGCAACAGTAGGTCGCTCATCGCCAAGCTCCCAAGCGTGGACACGCTCCGGCGGCACGCCGATCCTTTCGGCCGACTCTTCAACGGTTCGGCCGCGCCATTCACGCGCCCAACGTAGCATTTTCGGATTATATGGGAGAGGCGGCGGTTTGAGAGCTTCTGCGTTCATAGCGCTGCCCTCCTTTCCCCACGCGCGCAGAATGTTAGCGTAATAGATTGGGTTTGTGAATCCCCTACATGTTCAGCCGGCGCTCAATCTCTTCGACACGCGCTTCCAGATCCTTCACCTTCTCGGAATCATTGATCGAGTCTGCCGCAACATCTGATGCAATGTCTTCGATCTCATCGTGGGTATAGACGCGCGGACCATCGCCTGAGCAACTTCCTAGTAACAAGGCGGCAAGGATCGCGAGTTCGTAGGGTAAGCGCTTGGGCATTTTCATACTCCCCATGGTCGGTGGAAGAGTATCGTGCGGTGAGCTATCCGAGGTAAAGGGTAATCAAGCATCAGGTGCACAACGATCGCCGATAAAAGCTGGTGTTCGTTCGGGAACTCTTCCAAGGATTGGCCGGATGGAACGCGAAATCTGGTTTGAGAAATGGCTGTGGAGCTACATGCCATGCCATTGGAAGGGTGTCGCCGCGCTGTTCGCGGTCATCGCGCTCACGCTCGCCGCCATGTTCCTCGTCCGATATGTCGTCGGCGATGTTGACTGGCTGGAAATTCCGGTCTTCTTCGCTGGCCTGCTTACGATGCATATGATCTGCAAACGCCATAGCAGGTGAACAGCGCCGGGCGGCGCGGCCCAAGTCCAATGACGTGCTTCATAGTATCCGTCTCCCAATGCAGCCCTTACCAGCTCGGTGGCTGCCGTTTCTGATTATCGAATCTCCCCCATTTTCCGCAGGTCCTTGAGGACGCGGCGGGCGGCGGTGCGGTCTTGGAAGTTGCAGGCGCGGACGAGCTGGCCCAGCGTGCACGGCCCATGCTTGCGCCAATAGCTGAGCACCTGCGCGCGGCGCACGGTGAGCTGGCCCGGCGGGCGGCCGCGGCGGCTCATGCCCCGCACCCCCCGTCCCCGCTTCCCCCGTCCCCGGCCGGGACGGAGCCGGCGGCGGCGCGGCGCAGCCGTTCAGCGTCGCGTTCGGCGGCGCGGGCATCGTCGTCGCGGCCGATCTTGCGGTAGAGCGCGGCGCGTTCGATCAGCGCGCGGATGCTGCCCTCGCGCGTCACCCGCCCGTCCGCCGTCACCGGCAGCGGCGCGCCCGGCGCCGGGCTGGCGGCTGGACGCAGCGGCGCCTCCGCCCGCCCCGCCTGGCCGCGCTCCGCCCAGCGCCCGGCCGGTCCACCCGCCCGCGCGTCCGCCCGTCCTTCAGTCCGGCCATCGGTCCGCCAGCGCGGCCGCGTCACCGCGAACAGGCCGCGCCAGGCCTTGAGCGTCGATTGATCGAGCACCGCGCCCGGATCCTCGCCGACGTCGCGCAGCCGCTCGAGCTCGGCGATGGCGAGCCGCTTGGCGCGATCGGTGAGCTTGTGCCCGGTCTCGCGCCGCATCTCGACGAACGCGTCCCACGGCTCGGCCGGAACCCAGCCGGGGAGCGCGAACCCAGGCTGCGCCCTGCTCCGCCTCCGGCCGGAAGGCGGATCGAGAGGGGGCGGCTCAGCGGCGTTCTCGACGTCCGTTTCGGGCGGGCGTGAATAGGAGGTCATAGTCAAGGCAGGCTCCTCTGAAGATGAAGACGACGAAGAAGACGAAGCGGCACAGGCCGCCCTCCCCTCTCCCGCATCCCCATCATCCACACCCCGCGCGGAATCAGAGTCTTGGGGGTTCCCTGACGGTTCGGGCGCAGGATTTGCGGGGGCGCGGCGCGAGCTTTGCGGGGGCGCGGGATTTGCGGGGGCGCGGATCCTGTGCGCGTCGAGCCGGTAGAGCGGGGTCGGCCCGCGCTGGCGCTCGACCGTGAAATAGCCCGCCTCGCGCAGCCATTTGAGCGCAGCCTGCACCGTGCGTTCCGATTTGGAGGTCTTGCGGCCGATGCGCGCCACGCTCGGCCAGCACGTGCCCTCCTCATTGGCGTGGTCGCACAGGCACATCAGCACCATCTTCTCGGTGCTGCCGATCTCGAGATCCCAGGCGGCGGCGAGCAGCACGATGCTCATAGCTCGCGCAGCTCCGTCTCCGGATAGAGCGCGCGGAACAGCGCGGCGCGCAGGCCCTGCGCCTCACGATCGCTGGCCCTCGGCGCATGCCGCGCGGTTTCGCAGACGATCCGGCCGCCGCGCGTGCGATAACGGAATTCGGGGCGGTAGCCGATGCGGCGGCCGTTGAGCTGCACGATCGGCGCGCCGTTGATGTGGAACCAGTAATGCGGGCGGATTTCGAGCTGACTGATCTCGCCCGCGCGCTCGAGCAGATGCAGCGCATCGCAGCGCCGTGCCGTCCGCACGCTGTCATGCCGGTGGCCCTGGCGGCAGCCGCTGTTGCGCGCGGCCTTGGCGGGCGGGGAACGGCTCGGGGCGCGCACGCCGATCATGGCTTCAGGTTGCGCGGGAAGCCGATCGCGGCGACCGCCGAGTCCGGATGATGCTTGCGATGATAGGCGACGATCGCGCGCAGCAGCCGGGCCGAGCCGAGCTCCGCCGCCTTGCGCTCCGCCGCGACCGCGCCGAGGATCGCATCGCCCTCATTCTCCTGTGGCGTGCGGGCGCCGGTCTTGGCAGGCGTGGGGCGTGGCGCGGGGTGTTGCGGCGGCCGGTTCATTCCGATCTCCCGAGCTGATATTCGGCGGCAAGCTCGGCGGCGGCGAAGCTGGCCTTGCGCGAAAGCTTGAACGGCACCGGCTCGATCGTGCCATCGGCCTGCAGCAGCCGGAATTTGCGATCGTGAATGATGATCCGCGCGCCGGGCGGGATCAGCGTGCGGGCGGCAAATGCGTCCGCGTGCGGGTGGAGCGCGCTCATGCCTTGCGCCCCGCTGACGACGCCGCCAGCAACGATTCCGTCATCATGTCGATCATGCTGCCTCCCGCTGGCGCGCTTCAGGGGCGAAGCGCGCGTTCGATTGCGTGCGTCCGCGCGCCGGCTAATCCCACCAGGGGCCCCCGCCCTCGTCGCGCACGTTGCGGCACGCCCAGGCGATGCCGACGATCGCGAGCGTGCTGGCTGCCAGGATCCCGGCGAGCAGCCACAGGCACGTCATGGCGCCCGGTCCCAGCGCGGAGCGCTGTTGGAAATATTTGCCGTTTCAGCTATTCCGCTCGATGTCTCGAACACAGGAAAGGGAACGTTGTGGCGGATCAGTCTGTTAGGATCACCGATATGCCGAGCAACGGATCGAAGGAATCCATTGCTTTGGAATTGCTCCGTATCATTCGTCATAATGAGAGCGACAAGTACAGGTCGAAAGATACTATCCTTGATCTCTATGTGGAGTGCCTTGCTGCAACCAGTAATGCTCGGTAAGTTGGACAAGTTTGATATCCAGCTCATCGAGAGTCGCGTTGATCTTTACGCGGTGCTCTGGTTGTAGTGATGAACTCGTAAAGCTCCCGAGCTCCAGGTGCGTTACCGGCAATACGGGCGCATTCCAGACGGAGCGCTTGGTCGGGAGTTAGGTTCATGATCTCTTCCTTGCTCATGCCGTCACCGCGCAGGTCCAACCCGGCAGACCGATGATGTCGTGCGCGCTTTGCATGATCGTATATTACGTAATACGTAACGTTCGCACAAGCGATTTTATTACGATCTTCGTTATAGACGTGATGCGGGCGGCTGATCACCCTTGCCGCCATGCTGCCGAAGATGGATCTGCTCCGCGCGATCGAACAGCGCGCCGGTTCGCGCGCGAACATGGCGCGTGCGCTCGGCCTCGCTGCGCCGCGCATCACCGAGATGTTCAAGGGCGAACGCGATCTGAGCTATGACGAGGCCGCCACGCTGATCGAAGCCTTTGGCATCGATGCGCCGCAGCCGGCCGCAGCCGGCGCCGCCGTCAGTGACGCGCTGTTGAAGCCGGTGTTTGCGGCCGTGCTGCGATATGCGCCGCGAGCTGAAACGGACGCGCTAGCAGAAACTCTTGCTCAAGCTGTTCTTGAGCTGATCGCGTTCGTGCAAAGCGATCCTGCCATGCTGGCCAGGCCGGGGATGATCGAGGGGGCCGTTCGGCTTGCAATGTCGCGATCTCGCGATCAACGCCCGCAAGCATGAATTTGATGAGCGCACATTGCAGTTCGCACGGCATGCAGCCGGCCCCGCACGCTGGCTGCCCCAACGCGACTTTCGGCATCGAATCACCCTTCCTTGTTCCGTATCTGTTCTCGTAGGAAAATTCCTACGGAACAAGTTTTTTCTTAGAGCGACCCTGTTGTTCCCATCGGCAAACTTGTCGCGCCAGATTACCAAGTCATGAGGAGGGTCAGTTAGCCGGCTTGGTTAATCGCGCTTTGCGGTGGATAAGGTCGATGCCGCAATTCGTGTATGCGATGGAAACCGGGGCGCTACGATGTGCACGGATGGCTGAGTTCCCTACCAGCGTGCGCTGGTCGGCTTGCTCCTGCGAGCGCCTGAATGCCGTATCCCGAATGGCGAGTTCAAACCGTCGCCCCAGCGAAGGCTGGGCCCATGTCTCTCCGATCAGAAATGCCATCGCATATGGCAAGAGACATGGATGCCAGCCGCCGCTGGCATGACGAGCGAAAGTCCAGCTATTGCCTGAACTTTAGAATAAATCGGACATGGCGCCCAATATTCATGCCGGCGGCCATTCGCATCATTGTTTCAAGACGCGACTATGCCGTGAAATAGCCTCCGGAGCCGCGCTGATCGGAGGGCCGTCAAATATGCCCCGCACGCGACGAGCGCTCTCACCCGCGACGCGCAGGATTTTTGCGCCGAGGCGGGACAATTTTGCATCGCCGGGAAAGAAAATGGCCGCGCAGGCGTATTAACCTATATGAAGACCGATCATGGTCATTTCTACCGCACCCGGGCGGAGGAAGAGCGCGCGCTGGCCTCGGTGGCGAGCACGCCCAATGTGCGCGATCGCCATTTGCGCGCGGCCGAGGTGTGGGATCGGCTGGCCGAGCGCGATGCGATGGTCAAGGCGGGCAAGGCGAGCCGTGCGATCGACGCTTCCGTCGAAAAGCCGGCCGCACCCAAGTCGCGCTCGCGCGTGAGCCGCGTCCCGCGAGCCGAATGATCCGGCGGAACCGAGGGCCGCGTCTGCGCTTTCTTCCCGCGAAAGGAATTCCTATGACGGTGCGCTGGCCATTCGTGATTGGGACGTCGCTGCTGATCCTCAACGAGGTACGCGGCATCGCCGTGGTCGCGATGGTGCTGCTGGGCGTCGGCCACCTCTAGAATGATTTCGAGGCAGGTCGAAACCTGCCGGCTCGGAAATCACGGCAAACGAAGGAATAGCCAGAGTCGATCCGGTTCAATCCGAAGCGGATCGGCTCTAGCGCGGCCGCGCGCCGGCCATTCCGTGGCGGCTCGGCCTATTTCGCTTTCTTGGACGGCGCCGGCTTCGCGGTCGTGCTGGCCACCGGCTTCGCCGGCTTGGCGGGCGCGGACTTGGCAGCCTTGGCGGGCGCAGGCTTTGCCGCCGCCATTGACTTTGGCGGCTTCGCGGAATTGCCGGCGCTCGTCGCCTTCGCCGGTTTCGCAGCCTGGGTCGGTTTGGCGGGCTTCGCGGACGCGGCTTTGGCAGGCGTGGCTTTCGCAGCCTTGGCGGGCTTGGCCACCGTCGCCGGTTTTACCGCTGCCGCGCTTTTCGCGGGTTTCGCGGCAGCCGATTTCGCGAGCTTTGCCGCCGCTGCTGGTTTCGCCGCTCCCGCTGCCTTTGCCGGCTTTGCCGTCGCGACGGGTTTTGCCTTAGCCGCGCTCTTGGCCGGTTTCGCAGCCGCCGCCGGTTTGGCGGGCTTGGCCACCGTCGCCGGTTTTACCGCGGCCGCGCTTTTCGCGGGTTTCGCGGCAGCCGATTTCACGGGCTTTGCCGCCGTTGCCGGTTTAGGCGCGGCCGCGCTCTTCGCAGGCTTCACCGTCGCTGGCTTTGCAGGCTTGGCGGTCGCTGGCTTTGCAGGCTTGGCTGCCGTTGCTGGCTTTGCGGCGGCCTTTGGTTTGGCGGGCGTCGCGGGCTTGGCGGATTTGGCCCCCTTGGTCGTATCGGCGCTCTTGGCGGCGCTCGTCTTCGACGCGCCGGATTTCACACTGACTTTCTTCGCTCTCAGCATGCGGCTCTCCCCTCGCTGCTGGGCGCGAAATAGATCATAGTTTCGCGTGGCCGCAAAGCGGAAAAAGGGGCGCGCCGCGCGCGGCATGGCAGGCACGCGCCTTCTGCAACACGACGATAGGTCTGGCCGCCAAACTATGTTAACCATGATTTCGAGATTCGCGCGGCACGCGAACCGGGATCGAGGATGGCATGATCGGGCTGAGAACGGCATGATCGAGCTGTGGCGTCGCAGCCTCAAGGCACCGGCGTTGCTCTATGCTGGCTGCCTGATGTTCATCGGCGTCGCGCTTTATCATTTCAGGTGATTTCCCGGTCCTGGGCGTGCGCCTAGCGGCCTGACGCCCCGAACGGCGAAGCGACGCGGCTTCATGCGACGCGGGCTGCGACGCGCCGATGATTCGACGCCGAAGCTTACGATATTACGATATTCGTATTGACGGTCGGTTACGACTTACGTAATGATCTCCCATCGATTCCGGAGACGAGATCATGCCGATCATGCTGCACGCTGTTGAGGATCGTTCAGGCGCGGGGCGGCGGGCATGATCCGGCCCTCGCCCGCCACCCTGCCCGATGCCGCGCCGCGCGACCAAGCCGCCGCGCAGGATGGGCCGGGCTTCACCGCCTGCGAGGGCGATCCCTTCGCGGCGCGGCGGCGGCGCGAGGCGGTGACGATGCTGCATGCCGTCACCCGGCTCGCCGATGCCATCGGCACCTATCAGAAATGGCTGATCGAGCGCTCGACGACCGGGCGGCGCTATACCGACGAGGATCATGCCGAGATCGCGGTCTGCGAAGCCTTCCAGCGCGTGCAATATACCGACGAGCTGCACGGCATCATCGGGGGCCTGAAGCGCGATCTCGGGCTGGGCGCCGAGGATGCGCAAGATCTGTTCGGCCACCCGCCCGCCAGCCGCGCCGCCCGCATCGCCTCGGCCGATTTCGACGGAGGCGAGGCATGAGGCCCGGCCAGCCACCCACTCGCCTCGCGCGGCCCTACGATTACGGCACCGGGCCGCTACAGCCCGGCGGAATGCACAGGCGCGAAGAAAATGCGGGTCACCGGAAGCCCTGACCGGGCACAGGTCTCAACTTCCTATGTCGAGCGCCAGAGCCTTACGATGCGCATGCACATGCGCCGCTTCACGCGCCTGACCAATGCCTTCTCAAAGAAGGTCGAGAACCACGCCTATGCGGTCGCACTCCACATGAAGTATTGCAATTTCGTCCGCATCCATAAGACGTTGCGCGTCACACCAGCGATGGCCGCTGGCGTGACCGATCGGCTTTGGGAGATCGCGGATATTGCCAAGCTGGTGGAAGATGCTGAGGCGGCACTGAAAAAACGCGGCCTTACAAAAAGCAAGAATGCGTTTAATATCCCGTGACCGCCGGTTCGGAGAACTCACTGTGAACAAAGATCAGTATCAAGTGCTGTGCAGCCGGAGACAGGCTTTTGACAACTTTGTTTGGCAAACTCCGCCCTTGGCAACAGCCGCGCAGGCATTTCTGCTTGCCGCTTCTTTTGCGCCCGAGACAACGAAGGAAATCTCGGTAATTTTGGCAGCGTTTTCTGGCATCGTCGGATTGGCTTCGGTCCAACTCATGGCAAAGCACCGACATGGCGAGATTGAGGACGCTGAGCTTCTAGGCCGATTTGAGGCTGATCACACTGAGGATGGCTATTCGATCCTGCACGGCAAGGATCGGATAAGACTTATGAAGACCAACATTTTCACTCAGCGAAGCTCTTTCCAAATTTGGATTTTTGTCCTGTCCGGTTTCGTGGCGCTGGCGCTTTATGCGATTTACGCCGCCGCCATGCGATAATTCCGTCAAATTTCAAACTGACCCACTACCAGAATTTGGACCGGGTTGACTTTCTCGACTTCAGTTCTCGGCACGCTCGAAACACACGGTTCAAATTGAAGGCGCGCTGCTCTACCCGTCTTGCCAGCGCAGGCTGGCATCCATGTCTCTCACCACACTCGATGACATCTCCCATCGGGCGAGACATGGGCCCCAGCCTACGCTGGGGCGACGGAACTCGGATTCAGGTTTCGGACAGCGGCATTTTCAAGCGCGCTGCGCGTTCACCCCTCTTCGGACAGATCCATCTCCAGCACGGACTTGCCCGTCGTCCGGCCGCTCATCAGCTCGCAGAACAGTTCGGCCGCCTGATCGATGCCGACGCGCTTATTCTCGATCGGCTTGAGCCAGCCCGCGCGGATGCCCTCCAAATTGGTCGCCAGCGCCGCCGGCAGACGGTCGCCATAGCTGTAGAGCAGGAAGCCTTTGAGCTCGAGCTCGCGCGCGACGATCTGCCAGCTATTGTAGAGCGGCGGCGGATCGTCCGGGCGATTATAGCTCGAAACCATCCCGCAGCAGATGATCCGCCCGAACGTCTTCATGGTGTTGAGCATCGCATCGAGCGTCGGCCCACCGACATTGTCATAATAGACATCGACGCCTTCGGGGCAGGCTTCGCGGATCGCCTGTTCGAGATTGGCCGCCTCGCGATAATTGACCACCGCATGATAGCCGACCCGGTCGAGCGCGACCCTGGCCTTGGCCGCCGAGCCGACGATGCCCACCACGCGGCAGCCCTTGTGCCGGGCATATTGCGCGGCGACATGGCCGACCGCGCCGACCGCCGCGCTGATCACGACCGTTTCGCCTGGCTTGATCCGGCCGATCACGTCCAGCCCCACGATCGCGGTCAGCCCCGACCCGCCGAGCGCGCCGACATAATAGGTCAGCGGCATGTCCTCCGCGATGTCGAGCTTCTGGAGGAGGACGGTGTCCTTGCTCGCGATGCTGTAATCCTCCCAGCCGATCAGGCCGCTGATGAAGTCGCCGGGCGCGTAGCCGGGAAGGTTCGATACGATTACCTGCCCCACCGATATGGCGCGCAGCACCGCGCCGATCGGCAGCGGCTCGAAATAATTCTTGTCATTATCGTCGAGCCAGCCCCGGATCGCCGGCTCCATCGAGATGGCGCGCACCCGCACCAGCATCTCGCCCTCTTTCGGCTCGGGCACCGCGCCTAACTGCAGCCGGAAATTCCCGGGCACCGTCTCGTCATCCGGGCGGCTGGCGAGAACGACCTGGCGATTGATCGGCATGACTGCTCCTTTGGGTGCGATCGGCTTTGCGCCCGCTTCTTGAGGCCGAAGGATGACAGCGGCGCGCGCGGCTGGCAGCTGGCCTTTCTGCTATCCGCGCGCCTGGACAGATGGAGGGCGCCGGACGCACGCCGCAGCTGTCGCACCTATCTCATTGGAGCGTTTGACCCTGGCCGGCGGGCGCGCCAAAAGGCGCCCGTCGGCCCATGGACGCCGATGCGAGAGGGTGACGAGCAGGCGATGAGCGAAAGCTGGCACAGCACCGTGGCGGAAGCGGATTTCCCGGCCGAGGGCAAGCTGGCGACGATCGTCAACGGCTGGCACGTGCTGATCGCGCGCACCGATGACGGCTTGCATGCGGTCAACGATCGCTGCACCCACGCCGCCTCGCATCTTTCGAGCGGCCGCATCCGGCGCGGCGCGGTGATGTGCCCGCTGCACGGCGCGCGCTTCGATCTCGCCAGCGGCAAATGCCTGGGCGCCGCCTATCGCGACCTGCGCATCTTCCCGCTGCGGATCGAAGCCGGCATGATCGAAGTCGCCATCCCCGACGCCATGCCCGCCATGGAAGACCTGCCGATCGCGCTCTGATGCGCGGGCGCGAGTTCCGGACGGCGCCTCCACCTGCGCTTTGCCATAGCTGCCCCGCTCCGCTCAGCCCGATAGGCTTGGCAACAAAGCGCATGAAGGAGAGGATCATGGTATTCACGGGCCCCGCCGAGGACAGGCTCGCCATTCGCGAGCTGCTCGAAACCTATGCCGACGCGGTCACGCGCTGCGACGCCGCCGCCTGGGGCGCGGTCTGGGTCGAGGACGCCGAATGGTCGCTCCCCGATTATCCCGAGATCGGCACCACCACCGGCCGCGAGGCGGTCGTCGCCATGTGGGTGGAGGCGATGAAGCACTATCCCGGCATCATGTTCGAAGCCTGGCCCGGATCGATCGAGATCGACGGCGACCGCGCGAAGGTCGTCAGCTACACCAGCGAAGTCTACGACCAGAACGGCGTCACCAAGCGCGACCGCGGCGTCTATCACGACATCTGCGTGAAGGAGAACGGCCAATGGCTGTTCAAGCACCGCACCTTCAAGAACATCCACCGGCAATAGCGAGGGGGCAGACATCACTCCTGCGGGGCAGTACTCCTGCGGGGACAACACTCCTGCGGGACGGTACTCCGGCGCAGGCCGGAGTCCAGCTTCGCGCGCTCCCATCTGGACCCCGGCCTTCGCCGGGGTACGGTTTTTATGTCGGCCGGACGCTCGCCAGCTCGAAACCAACGGTCAAAGTAAAGCAACAGGCGGAGACGCATGATGACGGAAAATCGCTATTGGCGGCTCGACGATCATCCGCGCGGCAATGATTTCGCGGCGGCCTTTTCGCTGCAGCATGAGCCGCTGCCCGCGCCGGGGCCAGGCCAGGTGCTGATCCGCAACGGCTGGCTTTCGATGGATGCCGGCACGCGCATGTGGATCACGCCGCGCACCGATGGCTATCAGCCGCCGCTGCCGCTGGGATCGAAGATGGTGGGCCTGTGCCTGGGCGAAGTGGCGGCCTCGCGCGATCCCGCCTTTG
>Ga0207671_10001560_pt1 | contig 26209 bp, 19 predicted proteins | sample KBSC24metaG_FD_184352 | JGI IMG/M metagenome (GOLD analysis project Ga0207671, IMG submission 184352) | Corn rhizosphere microbial communities from Kellogg Biological Station, Michigan, USA - KBS C2-4 metaG (SPAdes) (version 2) | ecosystem: Host-associated > Plants > Roots > Rhizosphere > Soil... | reverse complement strand
CCCAGTCCACAAAAGTCCAATAGGGTGTATCTTTCAGGGAGCCATCAACTTGCTGATATTTGCTAAAGAAAGCCAGCACAGCCCTTGCCCCTTCCAGCTTATCTTTTACAAAGGCGCTGTCGGGCCTGTACATCCAGTAATCATGCAGCATACCGATGTACCATAATGAAAAGGTAGAGATGATCTGCGGCGAAAAGGAGGGGTGGCGGCTCAGCGTCAAGCCCTCGGCAATGCGTGATTGATCCATCTGGTTGATAGCGTTCCGGGCCAGGCGGTCGTCGCCACTATTATAGTAGGATACCAGGGCTTGGATACGGGTATCGCCTACATATTGCAACTGCTCGTAGTAAGGGCAGTCGGTATAAGTTTCGCCGGCGCAAAGGCGGGCCGTGCGCCAGCCAATATCCAGTATCTTTTGCATTTCGGGCTTGCCGGTTTCCAGTTTAGCGTTCAGCTGGAACGGATAACCCGTGAACGTGCCATAAATATCATCTATAACCAAAGGCTCATTAGCGGTTCTAACCTGCAACTGAATATAACGGTAAGTGCGCCAGGCCAGGGTAGTGAATGTTTGACTGCCTGAGCCGTCGGAGATAATGCTATCCCGCCTGCCTGCAAAAATCTTACCGTCCACATCATTACGGTTACCTTTAACTATACCATGAGCCAGGCTGTTGAACATAGATTCGGCATAGGTTAGTCTGATAGCCGCGTTTTTGCCTTTGCTAAAGTTGAGCGTAACAAAAGCATTGGTTAAATAAGTTTGATCGAGCAGGAAAGTAGCTGTGGTATTGGCCGGTATGGTTACCGTTGTTTTTGCGGATGGAAAAGATTTGGGCACACTTACACCCTCCGCTTTGCGAAGCATAGGAATCCGCTGATATTTGAGTTCCATTTGCGGTAACGACGACGGCACCAGCATCCAGCCAAAAGCGTTCACGGTACCTTTAGGGTTACCAAAGTCGATTTTAATGGCATTTTTCCAGGTGCTGTCGTCAAAGTCAGTCGCGTTCCAGTTTTTGATAGCGGCGTTCATATCTACCAATTCGCCCGGACCCGCAACATAATAAGGATGATAACCTATCCCGGTAAGTGGCCGATAAGCTTGATCCCGGATGCATTTCCAGGTTTTATTGGTATTCACGATTTCTTCGGCGGCGGTATTGCCCTGCATAATAAAGCCTGTGCGGATAGAGATCTGCGCTTCGGGCCGGTAATCGCCTTCGTTCCAAACCAAGGCGGCTATACTGTTGTTGCCAGCCTTCAAATACGGGGCCAGGTCGATGGTTTCGTAATTCCAATAATAGGTATCACCGCGGGCCGGACCTAACGATACCAGGGTTTGGTTCACGTACAGCTTATACCGGTTATCAGCCGATACATGTACCATAAACGAAGCCGGTTTAGCGCTCAGACTAATGTTTTTGCGAAAATGATAAACGCCGTAATCTTTTGCAGGCTCGTCGGGTGCGGTTATCCACACAGCTTTCCAATGCCCCCGTAACAACGATGGAGAAATTGTTTGCGACCGGATGGTTGCGTTGATCAATAAGCAGCAGAGCAGCAGGGTGTGCTTAAAAAATAGCTTCATCATCAGGTTTTTTATCGTCATTTACAGCATGGTTAGTGCCGTCGGATTTATAACTATCGCTAAAGTAGTTAATTGATTTAGCATTACCTTATCTGTAAAAAGCAAATGCCTATTTGCGTACCTCTGCTATTTTTTTTGTTTTATGCAGTTCAGATCTCAGGCCTGTATTGATAAACCAGCCTTTGGTTATATGTCCGGCTTTATCGGTTTCAAATTCGATCTGCCGGTCGGTACCATCGCCGTAAAAAAACTTGGTATTTGACTCAGGTTTTAGTTCTACATCAGCTATCCCATTTTGATGGCGATATAATTTCCCATCCTTTTTGATGATATCGAAGCTTAAAGTTAAGCCCTGAACATTACGGGAGTAAGCACCCAGGTATTTGTTGAGCATATTGGCATTTGTAGCTATTATTTCTTTATGAACATAGGGTAAGGCTACCTGCGCGTCGAACAAGATCCCGGTGATACCATAAGCTATATTAGAAACATTCGATTCGTTATTTGATAAAATGATGATGGTAACATCTTTTACCGGGTAACGTGTTAAAATAGTATGGTAACCTGGCCAACCGCCGCTATGACTAATATAGCCCCCAAACTGATCTGTTCCGATACTTACCCCATAACCATAATATTTTTTAGCCAGCGTATCCATCAAAATTTGTGTTGCAAACATTTCGTTCTGAACGCCCTGACTCAATAAAGTATGGTTTTTTAATGCCTGATCCCACTTTAACAGATCGCCGGTTGTTGAATTAACAGTGCCATCGCCGACTATTCCATCCAGGTAAAAAACGGCGTCATCCTTTTTTAAGCTATCAGGGAGTACATATTTTTTTAAACTGTCTGCAAAAACAAATCCATACGCATAATTGGGAATGGTCTTTTTTGCTGAGCGCCTGGTATTATAGATCTGTGAATGATCCATCCGTAAGGGGCCAAAAATGTTTGTATGCATGAAATACCAATAGGTTAACCCGGATACTTTTTCAATGATGCTGGCCAGCATAGCATAACCGGTATTGGAATACTCAAACTTTTTGCCCGGAGCAAAATTTGGAGGAACTTTTTGCGAAGCGAGAAAACTGATCATGTCATCATTAAACGCGATCTTTTTATGATCCCATTTATGCTCCATTGCGGTCATATAATCGGGCAAACCCGATGTGTGTGTGAGCAAGTTTTGTATAGTTACTCTTTTGTACGGAAGTTTCGGGAAAAATTTCCGCAAGGTATCTGTTAAAGACAGCCTCCCTCTTTCCCATAAAAGCAGGATCCCCATAGCTGTAAATTGTTTGGAAACAGAAGCTAATTCAAATACAGAATTGGTATCAAGCAGCTGCTTAGTATCGTAGTTACGGTACCCAAATGCCTTTTGATAGATCACTTTTCCGGCCTTTGCAATCAATACATTCCCGTTGAAGCTATTTACCGTAACCTGGGCCTGCATAAAATTATCAATGGAGGCCGGATAGTTTTGCTGAGCCAGCGTAGTTAAGGGCAATAAAAAGAGCAATATCAAAATGTTTTTCATGGCCTTTAAATTTAATAATTACCGCTGTCAATAAAAAGAAAGTCAACCGTCATAATACCGATGTAGTGAAATGAGGGGATCCTCCCAAACCGCTGCTAAATAATTTTTTTGTGATTGCCTTGCATAAATCATCTATCTTTAACTTTTGCCAAACCTATGCCCATGGACATTTTAACGATATGTATACTACTCCTGATTATATTTTTAATAGTAGGCAACAAAACGGATACTAACCGTAAGTTGAGCGATATTGACAATAAATTAGCTGAATTAAAACGGTTAACAGACGCACTTAAACTTTACAGATCATTTGAAGAGCCGGCTAAAAAGGCCGAAGAAGCCAAACCCGTAATCAGTGAAACACCACCGGTTGTAACGACCGATGAACCGGTTAATATACCTCAACCAGAACCTGTTGTGCCTCCTGAGCCACAGCCAACATTTATTAAGCCCGATCATATTGAACGTCAGTCTGAAGTAATATCAGACAGTCTATCGGCCATCAACCGACCTGTTAAAACCGGAGAGTTTGCTCCGCCGAAACCTAAAGAACCAAAACCATCTTTCTTTGAAAGCCATCCCGATCTGGAAAAATTCATCGGCGAAAACCTGATCAACAAAATTGGTATTGCCATACTGGTTTTGGCCATCGGTTTCTTTGTAAAATACGCCATTGATAATGATTGGGTGGGTCCGATCGGACGTGTGGGCATCGGCGTTGTGTGTGGCGCCATTTTAATTGGAATCGCGCATCGTTTGCGCAATAGTTATAAAGCGTTTAGTTCGGTATTGGTAGGCGGCGGTTTAGCCGTGTTTTATTTTACCATAACATTGGCCTTTCATCAGTTCAATCTATTTAGCCAAACGGTTGCCTTCATCATTTTGATCGTGATCACCATTTTCGCGGTACTGCTATCCTTGCTGTATGATAAGCAGGAGCTGGCTGTGATTGCCTTGGTAGGCGGCTTTGCCAGTCCGTTTATGGTGAGTACCGGGCACGCTAATTACGATGCCTTATTTATATACCTGCTGATACTTAACACCGGCTTGCTCATCATCTCCTACTTTAAAGCCTGGCGGGTGCTTAATATCATCAGCTTTGTATTTACAGTGATTGTTTTTGCATCGGTGTTGTATACACTTACCGCGCCAAGCTATCATATCGGCTTTATTTACGCCAGTATTTTTTATGTACTGTACTTTATTATTAATGTGGCGCATAACGTTAAGGAAAATAAAAAATTCATCGCCTCTGATTTCACTATCCTGCTCAGCAACACCGCGCTTTATTTCGCGGCTGGTTTATATCTGCTTACAGTGATGAAAGAAGAGCAGTTCCGGGGCCTGTTTTGTATAAGCCTGGGCGTGGTGAACCTGGTGTTATCCTACCTGTTATTCCGCAACCGTAAGGTAGATACTAACATTCTGTACCTGCTCATTGGCATTACGCTAACCTTCATTTCGCTGGCGGCACCTATACAGCTGCATGGCCATAGTATTACTATTTTCTGGGCATCTGAAACCGTGTTATTATATTGGTTGTACCAGCGTTCGTCTATCCAGCTGATGAAGCTTACTTCTTTGCTGCTTTGGGTAGCCATGCTGCTGAGTCTGTTGATGGATTGGTACCAGATATACGTAGACAATAACTTAAGTCTCACCGTTATTGCCAATAAGGGTTTTATCACTACACTGGTTGCGGCCATCAGCTCATACCTGTTATCGCTATTGGCAGGTAAAGAAGAACCGACGACGGTAAAAGGCATAGCTGTTGACCGGCATGTTTTCAGTATAACGGCTTTGGCGCTTTTGTTTTTAAGCGGATTATTTGAGGTTAACCATCAGTTTGTAAATCATTTCCCCAACACCTCGCTTAATATATTATACATGATGCTGTATACACCTGTATTTGTATATACGTATTACCTGGTATCCTTAAAAGTAAAAGCCCTCAATTTTAATGAGAAGATAAGGCTGGCCATACTTATGGTATGTGTTACGGTTTACCTGGTCTTAACTCCCGAATTTTTCGCCTTGCAACGCATCATGCTGGAACAGCAAAAAGTGCCGGCCGGTCATTTCACGGCACATTGGATAGCGGCCATTTTTGTTGGCTTATTGTTTTACCGCATCATTCGTCTGAGTCAGAAAAACCTGGATGCAAGGATGAAGGTGATGTTCACCTGGTTCATTAGCGCGGCAGTGGTGCTATTTTTAAGTTTAGAAATAAGCCTGTTGAGCAACCTGGTATTTTATGGTAATAGCCATTCCATTGACCGTATCGAAACGGTTTATATTAAAACCGGGTTACCCATTTTGTGGGGATTGCTATCCTTTGCCCTGATGTGGCTGGGGATGCGCCATAAATTAAGGGTAATGCGAATTGTATCATTAAGCCTATTTTCGTTAACACTGCTTAAATTATTTTTGTTTGATATCAATAACATACCGGTAGCGGGTAAAATAGCGGCTTTCTTTTGCCTGGGTATCATATTGTTGGTGATATCGTTCATGTACCAAAAGGTTAAAAAAATTATTGTTGATGATGAAGCCAAACCTAAGGATGAATAAAATATTAACCCTCACGGCGTTCTTTTGTGGGTTGATGCTGTCGGCATCGGCACAACAAAATTTCAAGTACCAGGCGGTTCTGCCTAAGGTAGATAGTACCGGCTTTTACCGCATCAGCTTGCAGCCCGCTTTTGTGGCCAAAGCCAAAGCTGATCTGTCCGACATCCGGATAGTTGACGCTAAAGGTAATTTTATACCTTATATACAGGCTGGCAGCCTGCCCCAGAAAGATCAGAAAAGCTTTGTGGTTTTTAACCCCATTGACGCAAAACTGGGTACCGATACCGGCACCACTTTTATTGTAGAAAATAAAACAGGCCTGGCACTTGATCGCCTGTGGATAAAGTTGCAAAACACGGCCGTACAACGCAAAGTAAACTTAATAGGTAGCGATGATCTGAAACAATGGTTCGCTATTCAGGAAGATATCCCGTTGCAGGAAGCTGTGGTGAACAGCGAGGGCACTTACATGCAGTCCCTCTCGTTCCCGGCAAGTAATTACCGGTACTTGAAATTGCTGGTGAATGATAAAAACAAAACCCCCATCAAGTTTTTGCAGGCGGGTGTGTATACCGAATATGCGGCTACTCTAAGTTACGTCCCTGTTTTACCGGTTCAATTAACCCGCATCGACAGTAGCAAAACTACTTACATTACTATCAAGCTTCAGGACAATTACCAGGTTAACAAACTGCATTTAAACATTACCGCGCCAAAATACTTTAAGCGCGACGTATCTGTTTATCAGATTACAGGACGTGATAAACAATTGCTTGGCGAAGCGGAACTGAATTCCACCAAAGCCACCGACCTGCTGATAGCAGCCAAGGCCAACCAGTTGATACTACAAATAAGCAATGGCGATAATTTACCTTTAACTATTACGGGCATAGATGCTTACCAATCAGCCGAGTCGCTGATCAGTTACCTGGATGGCCAACAAAGCTACCGTTTGCTGGCAGGAGATCAATTGGTACAGGCACCGGAATATGACCTTAAATTTTTTGCAGACAGCATCCGGGATAATACCCCGCAGATCAGTCATGAAGCGGTTGGCCAAAATACCGCTTATCAGATTAAACAACCCACCAAAGCAGGTCGCGATTATACGGTGTTTATCTGGATAGCCATTGTGGTAGCAGCAGGCCTGCTGCTTTTCCTCACATTGAAAATGACTAAGGAGGTGAAGAAAAAAGCAGGGGAAAAGAGAGATTAAAAGCTTGTTATTAAGCTGTCATCCCGAATTTATTTCGGGATCTCACAAGCCAGGTAATGAACACGCATATTTACTCTGCATATTGGATACTGAAACAAGTTCAGCATGACAAACCCCATCACCCTTTAATACTCAAAATATCGTGCACAGCGTATTCGGCTTTTTCATATTGGAAGGTAAAGCCGGAATCCAGCAGGCGTTTGGGTTTTACCCAGCGGCTTTTTAGGATCAACTCGGGTTCGGTACCAATCACTACGGCCCCAATATCAAGCAGCCATTCCGGTGCGGGCAAGCCAAACGGCATGCCGTAGGTTTTGCGTATGGTATGCATCATATCGGCATTTTTTATGGCAGCAGGTGCAGTGCAGTTAACTACCCCTTCTATTTCTGGATGATCAAGCAGCCATTGGGTGCTGCGGGCAACATCCTGTTCATGCACCCAGGCAATGTACTGCTCCCCGGTTCCTTGTTTACCTCCAAGACCAAACCTGACCAGGTTAAGCAATCTCGGGAAAACACTATCGCTACGACCCAATACAATACCCATGCGTAAAGCGATCTTGCGGGTATGTGGGGTTTCGCTTTTCAGGAAAACCTCCTCCCATATTTTACATACATCGATAGAAAAACCATAACCAATTTCACCGGTTTCCTCATCCTGCGGATGGTCTTCTGCATGGCGGTATATGGTTGCAGAGGTTACATTGATCCACAGCTTTGGCGGATTGGTCATTTTATGTATGGCGTGGCCAAGCAACTCCGTAGGTAAAACACGTGACGTGATGATCTCGGCCTTATTTTTTTCGGTATAGCGGCAGTTTACATTTTTACCGCAAAGGTTTATCAGCATATCGGCACCAGCCAGCTGTACCGTCCAACCGTTTTCGGCCTTACCGTCCCAAACTACCGTACGGATGTTATCAATCGTTTTAGCCTGTTTACGGGCTAGTATGATCACTTCGTTTGCCTTGTCTTTATAATAATTCGCCAATACGGTACCTAAGTATCCATTGCCACCGGCGAGTACGATTTTCTTGTAGGGTTTCATTAGTTCAGGTTTAAGATCAGTGCCAATAAAATAATACGGTATGCAACCCAGGTAATGGTCAATGTCCAACCCAGGTTCAATAGCTTAGTTCTGCGGATGTGTTCCAGAAACATTAATCCGGCCACTCCCATAAAATACAAGGCGTACACTTCAGACCCGAATTGAAGCCAATGGTTTATTACCATCGGAATTAAAAGCAACAAACTGCCTGCCAAAGAAATGGTCATCATGTTACCCAGGTAGGTCCAGGTTTGGCGGCGATCCCAAAAGCTCATTATCGTTCCCTGAAAAATGATCTGCCCTCCACATATCATATACTCCCGGTAAGCATTACCCAAAGGCACCGTCGGGCTCAATAAATGCGCGTAGGCGGTAAGCGTATAACCAACAATAAACCAGGCAAACAGCAGGTAAGCTATGCGGTATTGCAGTTTAAACGTGGGCTGATATTCAAAGCTATCGCCCTTTTTAGGCGGTGGGATAATCACCCGCCGGTTGTGTGATATAAAAGCGTAAAGCTTGCTCATGAGCCATACAAACGGTTTAAATGCAAACAGGGGCGCAAATACCGGCCAGGTGTTGCCGATTATTTTAAACAGGCTTTTGATGCCATAAGTTACTTCGCCGGTTTTCAGGTTGACGAGAGCTATCTCATCGGCGGCACGCTGGCGATCATACACCGGGCAGCTGTTTTCGGGCAGCTGCTGATAAGCCTGCCGGCCATCGCCAGCCAGCATACCAGTTTTAACAAAAGCTTTGGTATATACACTGCACATAGGGCATTCTGCATCAAAAAATACCATGTGATCTTTTAGCGTTTTCATACTGCTATAATTTTATGTTCTGGTAATTCAACAACACAAAATTACTATTTATTTTGAATTTTCAATAATTATTGAAAATATAATTAAAATAATAGCTTCTTCAATTTTTCTTCTTTTGTCACGCGGTATCCTCATCTTGGTTATCTCTTATTAAGGTTCTTTGTTTGTTGGCAGGAAAACGCGGGGTGGATGGGCGACTAATTAATGAATTATTGATTTAATGATTGGAAATAACTTTTTCCCTTTTCCCGTCAGCAGATAAGCCTTGTTAATTATTGAATTGGTTTTGGCCTATGTCTTGATTCTTGTCTATTGATTCTTAATTCTAAATAAGGGCGTTGCCTCCGGCCCGCGCTATCCGCTCATACACCACAAGGCATTAGCCACGGGCCGGTATCCGCTGCTATCGCTAACGCGGGGGTGGGTAATTATTGAATTAGTGAATTATTGAATTTTGTCTGAACCATGATTATAGGATTTTTGGATTACCGGATTTCTTTTCTTTTTTCCGTCAGCAGAACAGCTTCGGGCGAAAGCGGGCAGAACAATGTTGGGCGGTGCGGACGCAAGGGCATTGCGAACCTTATCTGAAGCGTAGGATAATGAGCGAACGAAGTAGAGGTAAGGTTTAGCAGCCCGTGGTTCTGGCTGATTTGCAGGGCAATGGTCTTGTGCGGCAAAGAAGCATTTCTGCTGACTTGATCTTTTGGTTACTTTTGTATCAAGGCAAAAGTAACAGCCACAGCGGCAATTGAGCGCTCTACGACACGACTATCTGCGAATAGATCCTTCGCTCCGCTCAGGATGACAAACCTAAATCATTTTCCCTCTCCTCTTGCAATTTCAAACTATCTTATTAACTTTGAAAATCAAAGCACTTTCAATGGAAGAAAAAGACATTCATGCCGAGCTCAGTTCCATCCGCGATCTGATGGAGCGTTCGGCCAAGTTCATTTCGCTTAGTGGCCTGTCGGGCGTTATGGCGGGTATTTATGCCCTCATCGGTGCGAGTATTGGTTACAACCTGCTTAAAACCGGTGATTATGAGGGAAATAATATCGTATTTATCACCAAGTTATTCCTGGTAGCCTTCGCCGTTTTGATTCTTTCCATTGGCACAGGCTTTTGGTTATCCTACAAAAAGTCCAAAAAGAACGGGCAGCCTTTCTTTAGCACAGGCAGCAAAAGACTGCTGATCAATATGGCTATTCCACTGGTAAGCGGGGGCTTATTTACTTTTATCCTCATCTACCATGGCCATTATGGTATTGTTGCACCAGCCACGCTGATATTTTATGGACTGGCTTTGGTTGCCGGCAGCCATTACACCTATTCGGGTGTAAAGAGTTTGGGGATAATAGAGATTTTGTTAGGTTTGCTTGCCGCGCTGATACCAGGATATGGCCTGCTGCTATGGACCATTGGTTTTGGCGTGCTGCATATTATATACGGCACCGTGATGCACTTTAAATACGATTCGTGAAAATATCGTTAGACCAGTTTGATAAAGCATTTGAAAATCGCATACGCCTACAGATCATGAGCGTATTGGTTGCGAATGAAAGCTACGATTTTAACTCGCTTAAGGAGCTGTTGGACCTTACCGATGGCAACCTGGCCTCGCACCTGAAAGCACTGGAAAAAGAGGCTTATATGGAAGTACAAAAAAGCTTTATCGGCCGCAAACCTAATACCCGCTACTCTGTGACCGAAAAAGGACGTGCTGCTTTCAAGAAACACCTGCAGGCACTGGAGAATCTGATCAAGCAACAGAAGGCGTAAGGTTATCCCAAAATATTCGCTTGCATTTTAAAAAACATTTCCCATCTTTGCATCCAGTTCTCATTATTAATTACTTAATACCGGGAATCATGCAAGAAAGTATCTCCAACATATCCCATTAATCGGCTGCCTGCAACCAGGCGGACAATCACCCTTATTCATTTTACTGAAACCCCTTTGCTGATGATCTTTTGATCAGCTTCAAATTTTGTTTGTCCGGATTTTTCGTGTTCCAGGTTTTGCGCTGCATTTTCAAAAATGGGTATATCCACACCGTGGACGAATCTTTAAAATCACCAATAAGATTGAAAAAATTAAAACGTAAAGTCCGATGGACATACATGATTGGCCGTACATTAAAAAATCGGCCCGGAGAAAGAAGCGGCTCGTCAAAAAAGACTTTGATAGGCGGCTGATACGGTTAGATAAACTACAGGATGATTTGTGGGAAAGACGCCGAAAGCTACCTATGGTACCGGTCGAAAAGCCCTATCAAAGGGGCTGGATGCGCCTTTTTCTTTTAAGAGACGACATTAAGCGAAGTGATGGTGCAGTGTTTTATGAAACATTATTAAATAAGATCAACACCGTTTGGTATCATCCCGATAAATCATTCAAAAGACGTAAGATCCGGAAGAGGCGCTATCTGTATAAAGAAAAAAAACAAGTTCTTCGCGAGTTTGATCATGTTGAGTTTCACGGTAAGAAATTTAACTTTTCTGATGCAGAAAAGGAGTGTTTTTATCTTAAAGAAATCTGGAATGACAGATACTGGAGATGGGAAACCACCTATGCCCTTATTGACACATGGCGATTTGTATTGACGATAAAACCACGCATGATTTATAAAGTGCGACAGATAGATGAATTGCTGGAGCAAGAGCTCAGTGAAATTGAAAACTACATCAAATACAATCATTTGCATCCGCGCCTTGCAAGGATAAAAGGCAAAGGTTACAGATACTGGAAAGTCGATAGTTTTGAAAAGCCGCAATATATTAACCCATTAAAAAACCAACCCAGGTACGCCACAAAAGAAGCCTACCTGGACTATTAAAACAAAGCCATTATGGGCAATTTGAAAACAAAACAGCTGGATAACATAGGCTATAGTACTGATAAGCAAAAAAGTATGGCCATCAATACCATAGCCAAATATTTTAAGCACCGGAATACCAATGATATCATCGCATTATTAGCTGATATCAGGAATCATCCCGAAGCATATATCCATGATCCTGCTATGCAAAAGATAGCCGGGTTATTTATGGATGATACCGTAAAGCAAACCGTTAATTCGTTTGAGCTGACGCAGCATACCTTGCCTTTTAAAATTTATGGGGAGGCTCATATCGAGGCATCCGCTATTAAACAAATGGAACTGGCTTTGTCATTACCCGTGAGCGTACAAGGCGCTTTGATGCCCGATGCGCACAGCGGTTACGGCTTGCCTATCGGCGGGGTACTGGCTACCCGCAATGCGGTGATACCTTACGGTGTGGGCATGGATATTGGCTGCCGCATGGCGCTGACCATTATAGATGCCGGCGAAAAATTTATCGACCGTTATAGCTATCAGATCAAACAGGCTATCGGCACCTACACCCATTTTGGTATGAATGGTGGACTGGAGATGCCACAGGATCATGAGGTGCTCGACGATCCTTCGTTCCGGGAAACACCACTGCTGAAAAAGCTGCATGGCAAAGCCGTGAAACAGTTGGGCTCGTCGGGCAGCGGTAATCATTTTGTAGATGTTGGAGTCATAAGGCTGAGTGATAACAACGCGATGGATTTACCGGCCAATGATTATATGGCCTTGCTTACCCATTCGGGCAGTCGTGGTTTGGGTGCCAACATTGCCCGTCATTATACACAAATAGCTATGAATACCTGCAAGCTTCCGCGCGAGGCACAGCCACTGGCCTGGCTTGATCTGGACAGCGAAGCCGGGCAGGAATACTGGCTGAGCATGAGCCTCGCCGGCGATTATGCCAAAGCTTGCCACGACCGCATCCATAGCAACCTGCTCAAAGCATTGGGCTTGAAAGCTTTATACAAAGTAGAGAACCATCACAATTTTGCCTGGAAAGATCAGCTCGTTGACGATACGGAGGTTATCATCCACCGCAAAGGTGCGACACCGGCACATGCTGGTGAGCTGGGTATTATCCCCGGCAGCATGACTGCTCCCGCATACCTGGTGATGGGCAAGGGCAAATCCGAAGCTTTATATTCAGCAGCGCATGGCGCGGGCCGGGCTATGAGCAGGCAACAGGCCCGGGAGAGCAATACCAACTCGGCGCTTAAAAAAATGCTGACCCAGGCAGATGTCAGCCTCATTGGCGGCAGCCTGGAAGAAAATCCATTGGCCTATAAGGATATCGACAAGGTAATGCAGGCACAAACAGAATTAATAACAGTACAAGGTGTGTTTTCACCCCGCATTGTACGCATGAACGAAGAATAAAATGGAAAAAGTAATTATACAAATAACCGCAGGCAAAGGCCCGACGGAATGTTGCCGGGTAGTATATAAAGTATTGGAACTGATGCTGAAACAAGCCGCTCAAACAGGGATAGAACTTACCGTAGTTGAACAAAAGCCAGCAGGTACAAGCGGTACTCTATTATCGGCCACCTTACTGGCACAAGGCAGCAACCTGAGCCGGTTTACAAAAGAATGGCAGGGTACTATACAATGGATAGCGCAAAGCCCTTATCGCAAATTTCATAAACGTAAGAATTGGTTTGTAGGCGTGGGGATTTTTAACACAGATGAGCAAACCGTTTTCGATATCAAAGATGTAAAACTGGAAACTACCCGTGCATCGGGTCCGGGTGGGCAAAATGTAAACAAGGTAGAAACAGCTGTGCGCGGCACCCACATCCCCACCGGCATACAGGTGATCGCCATGGACAGCCGCTCGCAATTACAAAACAAAAAGCTTTGCCTAAGCCGATTGGAAGCTAAAGTGATGGCCCTACAAGCCGAAAAACAGATAGCACAGCATGAGAGCCAATGGATGGCCCACCATTCACTGGAGCGGGGAAATGCCGTGAAAGTGATTGAGCAAAAGTTGTAAATCTTACTTCCCGCTCACCTCCTTCAACATAAAATCCAGGGCGGCTTTATCAGGTAGGATGGTCGCTGCTGGTTTTTCGCTTAATATCATGATCTGGTTATCATGGGTATTGTAGGCGGGCCATACGGGCAACCCTTTACCATTAGGGTTGCCCGTTTTGGCAAAATTCACCCAATAAGTGGATATGGTTGTGGCCAGTTGATGATCAACGGGCTGCCATGGGCGGTTTAAAAACCGAAGGTTATCATACGCATAAGCCACCTCGCCGGAATGAAAGGCTCTATACTTTACAAAATCGGCCGTGGCGGGCAGGCAGCGGGTAAAGCGGTAAACGTATACTTTTGCCTTGCCCTTTTCACTTTGCGCATTGGCCCAGGTATAATTTTGTGTCCCAAATAGTTTGTCGCGGTTTATTCTGATCTGCGAAGTTTCGGCATCGGCATCCGTGTTCGCAGGGTAAAGCTGTATAAAAGTATTAGACCGGATTCCATATTGTTCCAATATTTCAGCCCTGTAATCCGTTGCGTTTTTTAGTTTACCCACAAATGCATCGTCTTCGTTCCAACCTGTAAGCAGCGGCACGTCGTTCTGTTTACTTTCGGCAAAAATCCGGGCTATACTTTGAGGCAATACATAACCATCAACAATGGGATGATTTTGCTGTCCTTTACCTACCAGTTCGGCCGCAGGTTTTGCCCGCAATTCGGCAATAGAACTTGCACCCAATGCCTGCGCTGTTTTTACGCCGCTGGCTTCCGCATCGGCCAGTTCGGAATTTCCCTGACCGATAAAGCCGGCACCGCTTTCAGCAATAGCCCTTTGAAACAAACCTTTTCCCTGTGGCGATGCTACCAGGTAATTTACACTTATTGAACCAGCCGATTGCCCGGCAATGGTCACATTACCCGGGTCGCCGCCAAATGCTTTAATATTTTGTTTGATCCATTTTAAGGCTGCCAGCTGATCCATCAACCCATAATTTCCGGAAGCGTTGTGGCCCGACTCTTTGCTCAGTTCCGGATGGGCCAGGAAACCAAATATGCCAACCCGGTAATTGATCACCACAAATACAACTCCTTTTTTCGCTGTAGCCTCCCCATCATAAATGGGTACGGCTGCGCCACCCGTCGAAAAGCCGCCGCCATAGATATAAACTAAAACCGGTCGTTTTTCTGCGGACGACCGGGCTCCTGTCCACACATTCAGGTACAGGCAATCCTCGCCGATGGGTTCAACGGGGATCAAAAACTCATGTGTGTAAACGCCAAACTCACGGGGCTTAAGTTGCATGGGGCTGGCCGAAAAGGTGGTGCATTGTTTTACACCCTCCCATGATTTTACAGGTTGCGGCACTTTCCACCGCAGATCGCCGACTGGTGGCGCGGCAAAGGGGATCCCCTTAAATATATGTACATCCCCTGCAACGCTGGTACTGCCCGAAACAAGCCCTGCATCGGTTTTAACTATAGCCAGATCTGCTTTTTGAGCGTTGGCCAAAGTGCAGTACAACAACATTACAGATAATAACAAACAGTTTTTCATGATCATATTTTAAGGTTTATCATCAGCTAATTTATGATTTTACCCTGGCCTTTTTATACCATTATGCTAGTATTCGTTTTATCATCTTGTCGCAAAACACCCGTAAAAAGTCTTTTTTGCCCATTTTATAGTTGGCGTTTAGCCACTACTTTTACTCATCTAATCATTCAAACTAATCGTTATGAAAATAGTAAGAGTACAGTACACAACTACGCCAGAATTTGCACCGATCAACCAAGCCAATATTGCCGGTATTGTAAAAGAATTAAAAGAACTTAACCATCCGGGTATTAAATATAGCTGTTGGTTGCTGCCCGACGGAAAAACGTTTATGCACTTTGATCAATTTGAAAATGAAGCGGCACATGAGCTGCTGACATCATTAGCATCATTCAAAAAATTTGATGCAGACCTTTGGGCCAGCGGTCTCGAAATTGGCCCTATGCTCGAGCTGCTTTCTCCGGTAGCGTCCACCGAAAAGTTTTGGGGATAAATAAATGCCTTTGCAACGGGCATATTGCAAGGGCATTTATTTTCTAATTTTAGTTTAAGGTTTCACACCCCCTTTTTTATACTTCGCAGTACGCACATCATTAATAACGCCTTTCCAGTTCAAACCGAAACCAAAATCATAAGTATTACCCTGGTCATCCACATAACATTTCATATCATGGGGCACATCTTCAAACTGTTTTTCAACCGTGTGCATATCAGCAGGCATTTGCAACGGTAATAACGCCGATGGCTCGCTGTTGCCGGTCAAAATATCCAGGGTAGCTTGCCCCTGTACGCCAAAATCAACTACAATGGCATTCGCATTTTTTTCAAATTCCGAAAACACCATAGGGTTGGCCATATTAACCGAAACAATAACCGGCTTACCTTTCATTTTGGTATAAGTATCGTTCACCATAGCCAGATCGGTTACATTAATAGCCGTTGTCGATTTATCTTTATACGTACGATTGGTAAATTTTTCTAATGGGTCGCCACCGGCTATGCTGGTTGCCCGGGCATCCGTCGCGGTGTATTTTTGATATTGTAAACTTACCGGTACATAACCGTTGCCGCCATTTTTGACATCCTCGCTGTTATAACCGCCGCCGCTGTTGGGGCTGTTGATAAACACCAGGGCATAGTCTGCCTCGTCGGGGTTTTCGGTTACTTTGAAATATTTCTTTACTGTTTCTATATTCACCGGGTATTCCAGCTTTTCGGGGGTTTGCATACCCAGGAAGTTTTTGCCTGCAGGTGTAAATTGCTTGGGCACATACACCGTTTTGTTTTTGGTAAGCGGCAGCACATTATTTTTATTCTTCAACATCACGATAGATTTCAATTGTGCCTGGTAACCCGCGTTCATAAAATCGGGATTACCTACAATGCTTTTTGATGCCTGTGGATCCAGGTATGGGTTTTCAAACAGGCCTGTCCTGAACAGATTGCGCAGCAAGCGCACTGCCGATTGCTCAAACCTTGCCCGCATAAACACTTCACCATGTTCTTTTACCCCTATCTGGTAGGCGGCTACCACGGGCGCCACTTCATTATTGCCGCCAAACTGATCAACCCCTGCCATCAATACTTTATAGTGACGTTGTGCTACCGTAAGTCCTTCCACACCCCATGATTTGCCCGACAAAAACTGATCGACCGCGGTTTCATCGCCGGTAACGAGCCAGTCGGTACATACCACGCCATCAAAATGATATTTCTTCCGGAGTAGATCATTAATGATATAGGCATTATAGTTATTGGCAACGTTCTCTTTGTTTTTTACATCCTGATTAAAGGATATCGTATAATAAGGCATTACCGATGCGGCCATGCCTGTTTTGCCCTTCAGCTTAAAAGCGCCTTCAGTAAAGGGGATCAGGTGTTGTTTAAAATTATTACCAGGATAAACGGCATACTTGCCATAACCATAATGCGCGTCGCGGCCACCTTCACCGGCACCACCACCTGGCCAGTGTTTTACCATGGCATTTACGCTGCCGTATCCCCATCCACCGGCAATCTCTTTGTCGCCAACAGAGGTTTGAAAGCCATCAATATACCCCCGTGCCATATCGGCCGAGAGCTGCGGATCTTCACCAAAAGTACCGCTTACACGCCACCAACGCGGGTCGGTAGCGATATCAACCTGTGGCGATAACGCAGTAGCAATACCCAAAGCCCGGTATTCCAGCGCAGCGATATGACCAAAATCTTCCACCACTTTGGGATCGAAGGTAGCAGCGAAACCCAATGATCCAGGCCACATGGAGATCGATCCGCCCGCACCCGCATTAAACTCGGCGGTAGCTACGGTACCATGCCGCGGGTCGGAGCTGTTATTGTTGGGAATACCCAATCCTAAACCCTCCACAAAGGCCTGCGCGTTATTATTCCATTGCGCGGCTACCTCCGGGCTTTGTACTGAAGTTATGAGCACATGCCTAACATTATCTTTTTCCAGGAATTGCTTTTGCTGATCAGACAGGTCATAAGGCTTGGCACCGCTTTCGGCAAATACTTTACCGCCATAAGTCCCCGCGAAAGGCCCGACAGGGGCAGCTGGTATTGGCTGATGTTTACTGTATAACATCAAACCGGCAATTTGCTCCACGCTCATTTTTGATGCCAGGTCTTTCGCCCGTACATCAACCGGCAGGCGCCAGTCTTCATACTTATCCAGCTTGCCGTTCTTGTTCAGGTCCTTAAAAGCCAGGCCATCCACCGTTAATATTTTTACGCCTGACGTGGTGGAATAGCCCAAGTTTTGCCCGCCGGAATTAGTCACCCAAGCAACGTCACCCGATCTTTTTTCTGTCCATTTGGTTTGACCCATGGCTACTGTCGCGGGCAGTAAACCTAATAATGCTATAAGTTTAAATTGATTCGCCATAAAATTTACACAGGTTATGCACGGTCTATAAATGCCATCACAATACATAAGGTTGCAATGGCATGGATTTATCTTATTTCTTGATTCTTATATCTTGACTCTACCTTAAAGTTTCAGTTCCTTAATAGTTTGCTCGGGTACCAGGGCTTTATTCACCTTCTCTACGGTAATATCTTTAGCCAGTTTAAAGGAGGCTTTTTCTTCGATCATTCTTGATGACGAACCTACTTTCACCTGATATTTACCTTCATCAGCTATCCAGGCTTGTCTGTCGGTATAAAAAGAAGCCAGGCCGGCAGCCTTGATCACAAAACTCAACGTTTGCGACTGACCAGGGGTCAGCAGGCGGGTTTTACCAAAAGCTTTCAGTTCATCTTCGGGTTTATCCAGATCTTTTTTAGGAGCGGCCAGGTATAGCTGCACCACTTCCTTACCAGCCACATCACCCGTGTTTTTTACGGTTACTGTAGCCGTAATGCTATTGGCAAAATTGGCCGAGCTCAGTTTCAACCCGCTAAATTTAAAGCTGGTGTAGGATAAGCCATAACCAAACTCATAAGCCGGTTTAACTTTTGCCGCATCGTAATAGCGATAACCTACGTAGATCCCCTCTTCATAAACCACCTGCTCTGGTTTATCGGCAGGCGTACCCGGGAAATTATTAGCCGATGGCACATCCTTATAATCAACAGGGAAAGTAGTAGCCAATTTACCCGACGGGTTTACCTTACCACTCAGCACATCGGCAATCGCATTGCCTGCTTCCAGACCAGGTTGCCAGGCCAGTAAAATACCATCCACCTCATCGCGCCAGCTGGCTACTTCAATTACACCACCGATGTTTAACACTACGGTCACTTTTTTACCTTTGGCATGAAACGCGTTTGCAATGGTTTTGATCAATACTTTTTCCTCGTCGGATAAGTAAAAATCATTCTCCAGTTTCCTATCAGCACCCTCACCGGCATTTCTGCCTATGGTAATGAGGGCCGCATCAGCGCCATTAGCTTCGTCGGCCACGATACCGGCTACATCCATTTCGGGAATAGGTGCCGGATGATCAAAAAAGTTTTTAGGTTTAGGCTGTTTCAGCTTCATTTCTGCCAGGTAAGTAGCATAGCTTTTTGACAGTTTTTCCTGTAGTTTATAGCCGGCATTAGCCAGGCCCTGCATCAGCGATATGGTGTAGGCTTTATTTACATCGCCGCTGCCGGTACCACCTGCAATAATATCATAGGAAGTATTGCCAAACACGGCTACTCTTTTAGCTCCTTTTATAGGCAAAGCATGGTCATCATTTTTAAGCAGGATCATACCTTGTGCTGCGGCCTCGCGGGCCACTTTAGCATGGCCTGCCAGATCGGGCTTGTCCGAATATTTGTATTTGGTGAATGATGGCGATTTGATGATGATGTTCAGGATGCGCTCCACATTGGCATTCAGCTGATTAATATCCAGCGTACCGTTTTTAACCGCGGCTACAATGGCTGCAGACTGGCTCGGGCTGCCCGGCATGATCAGGTCATTGCCGGCTTTCGTTTGTGCTACCGGATCGGCTCCGCCAAACCAGTCGGTCATGACAAAGCCTTTAAAGCCCCATTCTTTTTTGAGTATGGTGGTTAAAAGATCATGCCTTTGCGAAGTAAAAGTACCGTTGATCTTGTTATAGGACGACATCACCGTCCAGGGTTGTGCTTTTTTCACCGCGATCTCAAAGCCGCGCAGATATAATTCGCGCATAGCCCTTTCGCTTACAATGGTGTTGACGCTGTTACGGTTGGTCTCCTGGTTATTGGCCGCGTAATGTTTGATGGATGTACCCACGCCGTTTGATTCCACACCGTTTACAATAGCGGCGGTCATGCTGCCGGCAATTAGCGGATCTTCTGAGTAATACTCAAAATTACGGCCGCCCAGCGGATTACGGTGAATATTTAGACCGGGAGCCAATAGGATATCTACTCCGTATTCGCGCACCTCGTTGCCAAAAGCCACGCCCACCCTATTCACCAGTTCGGTATCCCAGCTTGATGCCAGCAGTGTGGCCACCGGGAAGGCAGTAGCATAGTATGTTTTTGATTTATCACCATTGCGGATCGGTTCGATCCTTAACCCCGCAGGCCCGTCAGACACGGTCATAGAAGGGATGCCCAAACGCGCAATGCCATGGGTGCGACCGGCAGCGCCGGGCACCTTCTCGGGTATATTATAAGCATCCGGATCAGATGGAGGGAGTTTGAACCCGCCGATGTCTATCGGTTCGTTCATTTTATCTTTTGATGGTGGCGGCATGCCGGGCATTTTAAAGCCCATGCCCACCACCAGTTTCGATTTTTCTTCCAGCGTCATAGCAGCTATGATCTGCTTTACGTTATTGGCACGCAGTTGCGGCGCCTGTGCTTTGCTCTGCGCATGCACAGCTGTATGGAAATTGCCGGCAGCACACGCCATCATCAGCGCGACACCGAGTTTGTAGCTTGTTCTCATTGATTAGTATTAAAAAGGTTAGCGCTTATTTATTGGTTATAAATGTCTAATTAACAGCAAACAACAATCATTGTGTCAATATTACACAATACTATGTATTAACTTTTTAAATTGCAAATGTTCACAACCGAAAATAAATCAGCAGCGTTGTAGCAGTCCATTCAAATGCAGCCTTTTATACATGCTAAACCCTTTTTTAAAACTTTAATTAGTTTTTTTGATTTAGTATTTAATTCAGTAATCTTGAATAAATAATTCCGGATACCAATTGTAAGGCCGCCCCTTTTAATCCCGGCGCTTAAATATGATTTATTGTAAAAATGACAGGTATCACCCTTTCTTTTGTTGAACTTTATATGCCTATGAACAGAACCAAAGTAGCCATACTCGGAGCCGGTTTTATTACCGATATCCACATGGAATCGTACCATCGCTTTATACCCGAAGCCGAAGTGGTTGCCGTATATGCCCGCAACCCGGATAAAGCCAAAACCTTTGCCGAAAAGTATCAGATACCTCAATGGTTTGATGATATCGATAAACTGATTGCCGAATCCGGTTGTGAAGTTGTGGATATCTGCCTGCCCAATTACCTGCACGCACAGGCTACCATTAAAGCGGCCAATGCCGGTAAGCATATTATTATTGAAAAGCCGCTCGCCGTAACGCTGGAAGAAGCCGATGAGATGATAGCTGTTTGCAAAGCCAATAACGTAAAGCTGATGTACGCCGAAGAGCTTTGCTTCGCACCAAAATATGAACGTGCCCGGCAATTGGTCAAAGACGGAGCCGTGGGCGAAGTTTTTATGCTGAAACAGGGCGAAAAACATTCGGGCCCGCATAGCGATTGGTTTTATGATATTAACCTGGCCGGTGGTGGTGTTATTATGGATATGGGCTGCCATGCGCTGGGCTGGTTCCGGTGGATGCTTAACCATGCCAAAGTGAGCAATGTATACGCCACCATAAGCACCGTATTTCATAAAGGGCGCACCAAAGGCGAGGATAACTCTGTGATTATTGTGGAATTTGAAAACGGCGTGACCGCCGTAGCCGAAAACAGCTGGGCCAAGCATGGCGGCATGGACGATCGTTGTGAGATCTACGGTACCGGGGGCGTGATTTATGCCGATCTGTTTATGGGCAACGCCGCGGTAACTTATAGTCGCGAAGGTTATGGTTACGCCATGGAAAAGGCCGATACCTCGAAGGGCTGGAGCTTCACCATTTTTGAAGAGGCCTTTAACCAGGGCTATCCACATGAGTTGAAACACTTTATTGATTGTGTACGCCATGATAAAACCCCTTTGGTAACCGGCGAAGACGGCCGGGCTGTGCTGGAGATCATTTACGCGGCCTATGCTTCGGCGGGAGCGGGTAAAAAGATCAACCTGCCATTCTCGGCTAAAGTCGCCAAACCTATCGACCTTTGGTTAAAACATCAATAAGCGGGCATGACTATACAACGGTATAAAGATTACGATTCGTTATCATCCGCAGCAGCTTATTGGGTATGGCGGCAGATCAAGCAGAAACCCGATTCATTGATCTGTTTCCCTTCGGGCGAATCACCAACTGGGATGTTTAAGTTCCTGGTACAATATGCAAAGGAAGGACGGATAGATTTTAGTCAGGCTCATTTTGTGGGTTTAGATGAGTGGGTGGGTATGGATAAGAATGACGAAGGCAGCTGCAGTCATTATCTGCATAAACATTTCTTTTCCCTGTTAAAGATAGCACCGTCACAGGTACGTTTTTTCGATGCCAAAGCTATTGATCTGGACAAGGAATGCGAAAGAATGAACAAACACATCAAGGATCTTGGTGGATTGGATATGATGATCGTAGGTATTGGCATGAACGGCCATATCGGCCTGAATGAACCCGGTACGGATTTTAGCACCTACGCCCATCACTCGGTATTGGCTCCTGTAACCATTGATGTAGCCAAAAAATATTTCACACAGCAGCCACAATTGACCGAAGGAATAACGCTGGGCTTGCGTCATTTGGCCAAAGCCCGGACACCGGTACTGATCGCCGGCGGCGCGAAGAAAGCAGGCATCATTGCACAGGCCCTGAAAGGCCCGGTAACAACTGATCTACCAGCTTCTATCTTTCAAACCCTGCCAAACGCACAGATCTTTTTAGATCATGGTGCAGTAGAAAAGCTGAATAAGCAATAAAACAAAAGAATAATTATACACCAATATCGATGAAATCTATATAGAAAAATTATTGAATAGTTTTTACATATAATCCCTAGTCACTATGCCCGATAAATCAAAAAAACCACAGCAAACAGCAGATCATTTAACGTATGATGCCATTGTTATAGGCTCGGGCATTAGTGGTGGCTGGGCTGCCAAGGAATTATGCGAGCTGGGTTTAAAAACTTTGGTACTGGAGCGTGGCCGCAATGTGGAACATATCAAAGACTACCCAACGGCTACGATGGATCCCTGGCAGTTTAAACACCGCGGGCAAATGACCCGGGAGTTTCTGGAAGAGAACCCACTGATCAGCAAGGCAGCCGGTTTTGGGGAAGACGATGCGCATTTTTTTATAAAAGATAAAGATCACCCCTATATACAGGAAAAACCCTTCGACTGGATCCGGGGTTACCAGGTTGGCGGCAAATCGCTTACCTGGGGGCGCGCCTGCCAACGCTGGAGCAAATATGAGTTTACCAACCCCGAGCGCTTTGGCTATGGCATTGCCTGGCCCATTGGTTATGATGATGTGGCGCCCTGGTACTCGCACGTAGAAAAATTTATAGGTGTATGCGGTAATAAAGATGGCATTGAATCTATGCCAGACGGCGATTTTCTGCCGCCCTTCGATATGAATTGCGTGCAGGAGGTGATCAGCAAAAAGATCAGTGAGCATTATCCCGACCGTCACCTGGTACATGCCCGCTGGGCACATTTAACCAAACCCAACCAACTCCATTTAGACCAGGGGCGCGGCAAATGCCAGGCACGTAACCTGTGTATGCGGGGCTGTCCGTTCGGTGGCTATTTCAGTTCCGTAAGCTCCACACTACCCTGGGCTAAGCGTACCGGAAACCTCACTATCAGGCCATTTTCAGTAGTGCACTCCGTTATTTATGATGAAAAACAGGGCAAGGCCACGGGTGTTAAAGTAATTGATGCCAACACTAAAGAGGTAATAGAATACAAAGCGAAGATCATTTTCATGAATGCCTCTGCGTTGAACACTAATCTCATCCTGTTGAATTCAACCTCGACTCGCTTCCCTAATGGCCTGGGCAATGATAATGGACTGTTAGGTAAATATGTGGCGTTCCAAAACTACCGCGCATCGGTAACCGCCAGCATAGATGGCTTTTTAGACCGGTACTATTTCGGCCGAAACCCTACAGAACTGATACTGGCCAATTACCGTAACCTACACCAACAGGAAACCGATTACAAAGGTGGATTTACTACTTTTATGGGCGCCTACCGACACCAACGTCCTGCCGAAAAGCCTGTTGGTGAAATTGGCGGCGACTATAAAGATTCCTTGACCGAACCTGGCGGCTGGCAGGTATACATGTACCTGCAAGGCGAAACTATCCCCAAAGAAAGCAACCATGTGCGTTTAAGTAAAGATCAGAAAGATCAATGGGGCATCCCGTTATTAATCACTTCTGTAGAATATGATGATAACGACGAGCGCATGATCCAGGATTTTTTAACCCAAAGCGCCGAAATGCTGGAGAAATCCGGCTGTACCAATATCGAAAAGCATGAGAACAAGCAAGCGCCCGGGCTCGACATTCACGAAATGGGTGGTGTACGCATGGGTAAAGATCCAAAAACATCACTGCTTAACCAATGGAACCAATTGCATCTGTGTAAAAATGTATTTGTGACCGATGGCGCCTGCATGACCAGCACCGGCAACCAAAGTCCTTCGATATTATATATGGCCTTAACCGCACGGGCAGCTAATTACGCGGTGGATGAGATTAAGAAAGGGTATTTGTAATTACCATGTATAGTGTCATGCTGAACTTGTTTCAGCATCTCATCAGCAGGGTTGAACGGGCATGTTGGTAACTTTGCGAGTGGGATCCCGAAATAAATTCGGGATGACTTCCTGGTTTTGTATCTATTTTTTATGCTCCAAATTTCAGCCAAAGCAGGTAGCCCACCCACACCAATATATTGGAGTAAACGCCGGCCAGTACATCGTCCATCATAACGCCTGTGCCGCTGGGCAGGGCTTCCATTTTACGGATACCTAAAGGTTTTACGATATCAAAAAAGCGGAACAGGATAAGTCCACCGATCAGGGTATAAATATTCATGGCCACAAATACCACGGCTATCAGCATACCTGCAACCTCATCGATAACCACCCGCGAGCTGTCTTCGCCCCAATCAGGCTCCACTTTGTTACTTACGTATACACCCAACAGGGTTATTAAAATGGCAATAACAAACAGGTACCAGGGATTTTGCAATGCCGGGCTCTGCCATAACAGCCAGATAAACCCACAGGTTACTATGGCCGCATAGGTACCGCCACCTTTTAAAAAGCCGATGCCAAATATGGAGGCTATTATTTTGTTTAAATTCATTGTCTATTGCCGACCTTGAAATTGATTAATATCGAACACTGAATGCCCAACATCGAATAATGAACGAGCGCATTCGGTGTTGGACATTCAAAATTCATTATTCGATATTATTTATACTTTTTCGTTATTGCTTATCCAGCACATCCTCCGCTGCTTCGGCTACTTCCGGTTCGATGGTGTGCCTTTTTGGAAAGTTGAATAACAGTGATGTGAGTACCGGGATAATGAATATACCTACGGTAAATACTGAGGTGAAAATATCGGCCTTTTCGCTTTCCATAAATTTGGAGAAGGACGACGTTTCATTAAAGTGTACATACAATGACGCCGATAATTTAATACCCAGCACACCGATCACGATAAAAGCTACGGTCTCTAAAAAGGTAAACTTTTCCATCAGCTTTACAAAAGCCTGGGCCACAAAACGCATGGCCAGTATACCGATGAATACACCAATGTATATCAACACTACGTGGTCTGTAAAGGCCACGGCAGCAAATACATTATCGATAGAAAAGGCCAGGTCCATCAGCTCAACCAAAGCCACAGTTGCCCAAAATACACCAAATACCCCCACGGTTGAACGGTACAGCCAGTTCTTGCTCTTATCCACCTCTTCTTCGCCTCCATCGTTGTTGGCCGCCTGAATCTTGCCTTTAAAATAATCAAAGCTCAGGTACAGCAGATATAAGCCGCCAATAGGCTTTAACCACCAGATCTTCACCAACCAGGCCGCTAAAAACAAACATACCCCACGCAATACATAAGCGCCGATTATACCATACCTCAACGCTTTTTTACGCTGATGGGGTGGCAGATCCAGCACCATGGTAGCCAGTACAGCGGCATTATCAACAGAGAGCAAACTCTCAATAACAATCAGGTTTAAAATGATGAGCAAACCGGCTTTAATATCGGGGCCCAGAATGGTGTGTAAAAAATCCATATTAACAGGTAAGGAATTAATTTCGGGTTAAATAAACTAAATTAAATCGGTATTCAACATGCTTTTTAAAATATTGGCCTGCACATCAATATTGCTGATGT
>Ga0207671_10001559_pt1 | contig 26229 bp, 18 predicted proteins | sample KBSC24metaG_FD_184352 | JGI IMG/M metagenome (GOLD analysis project Ga0207671, IMG submission 184352) | Corn rhizosphere microbial communities from Kellogg Biological Station, Michigan, USA - KBS C2-4 metaG (SPAdes) (version 2) | ecosystem: Host-associated > Plants > Roots > Rhizosphere > Soil... | reverse complement strand
GAAATGCGCCATTGGCGCATTCTTGACGTGCCATTCGGGACTGAAACAGTGACCATCGCTGCGGGCGCCCCCTATCGCGCGATTTCCGGGCCTTTGCGTGAAGCGCTGCTGCCTTTGGCGCTGGCTCTGCTGACATTGGGCTTGCTGTTATGTGGCGCTCTCTTTGCGCAAGTGTGGCTTGGCCTTCGCCCTCTGGCCAGCTTGCGGGACGGGCTCGCCGATATCCGCGCCGGCAAACTAAACGCGCTGCCGACTGATCAACCCAGCGAGATCCGGCCGTTGGTGGAGGAAGTGAACAGCCTGCTCGCTGACAATGCGGAAGGCTTGGCGCGCGCCAGACGCCACGTCGCCAACCTGGCGCATGGTCTCAAGACACCGTTGGCTGCACTTAGCCTTGCTTTGGAAGCACGACCCGCAAAGGCTTCGTCTGATGCGGCGGTGACACCTGGCGCTCTTACCATGCGCGATCAGCTCGGCTTGATGGAGCGGCTGATCCGCCACCATCTGGCTCGTGCTCGCGCCGCCGCGCTTGCCGGACCGGCCCGGGCCAGTACCCCTGTTCGCGACAGGCTCTACGACCTCACCGGCATGATGACCAATATTCATCGCGAGCGCGCCATCAGTTTCAAGATATCCGTGGCATCGGACCTTGCAGTGGCTGTCGAGACACAGGATTTCGATGAGATCTTCGGCAACCTCCTCGACAATGCCGGCAAATGGGCTCGTTCGCGCGTCGCGATTTCAGCAGCCAGCGACGATGGTCATGTCACCATCACCATCGAGGATGATGGTCCTGGCATCGACACTGCGGCCATGCCGGAAGCGATGCGGCCAGGTCGGCGCATCGATGAGGCGACCCCGGGCCATGGATTCGGCTTGCCGATCGCGGCCGAGCTCACCGAACTTTACGGTGGGCATCTCAATCTCTTGCAACGTTCGGAAGGTGGCCTGCGGGTCGAAGTCCGGCTGCCGAAAGTGCTTTTGCCTTAGATTGTCGTCAGATATCAGCCGGCCACAAAGGAAGCGCCCAGCGCCAAGGCTGGCGGCACAACGAGCAAACCTAGCTTCAGGCAAAGCGAATACGCTGACCGCGTGCCCCTCACGCCACAGGGCGGTCAACCACGGGATCGTGGCCAGCGAAGCGGCGGCCCCGCAAGCGATCGAGCGTCAGATAGATGACCGGCGTCGTGAACAGCGTCAGGATCTGGCTGACGATCAGCCCACCGACAATCGCATAGCCCAGTGGTTGGCGGATTTCGGCGCCAGAACCGTGACCCAACATCAGCGGAATGCCGCCAAGGATTGCAGCCATCGTCGTCATCAGGATCGGTCGAAAGCGCAAGATGGCAGCCTGGCGGATGGCTTCGACGCTTGTGGCTCCCTGCTGCTCGGCTGTGATCGCGAAATCCACCAGCATGATGCCGTTCTTCTTCACGATGCCGATCAACAGGATTACGCCAATCATCGCAACGAGGCTGAAATCAAGGCCGGCAGCCATCAGGGCCAACAGCGCCCCCAGAGCAGCGGAAGGAAGCGTGGACAGGATCGTCAGCGGATGGATAAAGCTTTCGTAGAGCACGCCGAGGATCAGATAGACGACGACCAGCGATGCCGCGATCAGGAGGGGGACTGTCGACAGCGATTCTTCAAAGGCCTGAGCACTGCCGGCGAACGCGCCAGACAGCGTTGAAGGTGGCTTGAGGTTTCGGAAAGCCTGGTTCACAGCGGTGGTTGCCGTTCCCAGCGAGGCCCCCGATACCAGATTGAACGAGATCGTGGTCGCCGGAAACTGGCCTTGGTGGTTGATCGATACCGGCGCCACTGTGTCGGTGGTCCAATGCGCGATATTGCCGAGCGGGACAAGGGTGCCGTCGGCCGCCTTGACCGAGAGGCGGTCCAGCGTCTGCAGATCGTGCTGAAGGTTGGGGAGCACCTCAAGGACCACATGGAACGTGTCGGTCTGCGTCGTAAATTGCGCGACCTGTCTCTGGCCGAAAGCATCGTACAGGGTGTCGTCGATTGTTTGGGGCGCGACACCGAACAGGGATGCGGCCGCCCTGTCGATCTTCAACGACAGCGTGGGGGCGACTTTCTGCAGGTCGCTGGCAACGTCAGTGATCTCGGGAATGGATTTTAGCGCATCGACCACCTTCGGCGCCCAGGTCCCCAGGTCGCCGACGTCGCTATCCTCAAGGGTAAACTGGTACTGGGTTCGTGCCGGACGGGCGCCAATGTTGATGTCCTGCGCCGCCTGCATGAACAGCTGAATGCCTTCGACTTTTGCCAATTCGGGCTTCAGCCGCGCAATGACTTCTTGTGCCGTCGCGTCTCGCTGGCCGATCGGTTTCAGCGTGATGTTGACGTGCCCCTGATTGAGCGCATTGCCGCCATTGCCGCCGCCAATGTCCATGAACACGCTGTACACGGCCGGATCTTTCAACACGACCGCGCTGAGGCGTTCCTGCAGCTCAATCATCTTCTGATACGACACCTCAGGGGCGGCCTGTGATTGAGCGCCGATGAAACCGGTATCCTGGTTGGGAAAGAAACCTTTGGGAATGATGATGAAGAGCCAGGCCGTCGCCGCAATGGTTGCTCCGAATATCATGAGCGTGACCGCTCGGTGCCGAAGCACGACATCCAAAGCATTCGCGTAGCCATTTTGCAGCGCATCGAATGCCCGCTCGCTCCAAAGGTAGACGCGACCGTGCTTCTGCCCCGATGCCGGCTTGATAAGCCGAGCCGCCATCATCGGCGTCAGCGTCAGCGACACAATCGTTGAGAGAACGATGGCCAGCGTCAGGGTGATGGCAAACTCCCGGAACAGCCGTCCGACGATGCCGCCCATGAGCAGGATTGGAATGAGCACGGCAATAAGCGAGAGGCTTATCGAAATGATGGTAAAACCAATCTCGCGCGACCCACGCAGCGCCGCGGCGAGCGGCTCCTCCCCGTCCTCGATATGCCGGCTGATGTTTTCCAGCATGACGATGGCGTCGTCGACCACGAAGCCGACCGCGACCACCAGGGCCATCAACGACAGATTGTCGATGCTGTACCCAAGCAGGTACATCGGCGCCGCCGCGCCCAACAGGGCAAGCGGCAGCGTCACGGTCGGGATCAGCGTCGCACGCAGGTTGCGCAAGAAGATGAAGATGACCATCACAACAAGGGCGATGGTGATCATGAGCGTGAATTGAACATCGCGCACCGACGCACGGATGGTCGTTGTCCTGTCGGTCACCAGCGCCAGCTTGACGGACGGCGGCAGGGAGGCCTGGAGGTCCGGCAGGATCTCCTTGACGCGATTGACAACCTCGATGACGTTGGCTCCCGGTTGGCGAAAAACGTCCACCGCGATACCACGCTCGCCATTTGTCCAATGGGCCATCTTGACGTCTTCGGGACCCTTCACCGCCTGGCCGATATCGCGGATCCGGATGGGACCGCCATCCCTGTAAGCCACGACGGCGTCGCTCCAGCCGGCTGCGTCGGTGATCTGGTCGTTGTTGTAGATGGGAAAGGTGCGGGTGGCGTCGTCGATGTTGCCCTTGGGGCTGCTGACGCTCAAGCCCGATATGGCCGAGCGGACATCCTCCAGCGTCACCCCGGCAGCGGCGATCCGGCCGGGGTCAATGGAGATACGGATCGCCGGCTTCTGCCGGCCTCCTATATTGACCTGGGCGACGCCCTGCATCTGGCTGATGCGCTGGGCGACGCGCGTTTCGATGAGCTCGTCCACATCGATCAATGGCAGTGTGTCCGATGTCGCAGAGAGCTGCATCACCGGCGCGTCGGCCGGATTGACCTTTCGAAAGGTCGGCGGCGCCGGAAGATCTTTCGGCAGTTGTCCGCTGGCGGCAGTGATCGCTGCCTGCACGTCACTTGCCGCCTGATTGATATCGCGGTCGAGTTCGAACTGGACGGTGATCTCGGTCGATCCCAGCGAGCTTGACGAGGTCATCTCGGTGACACCGCTCACCTTGGACAACTGGGTCTCAAGCGGCTGCGCCACCGACGAGGCCATCGTATCGGGCGCAGCCCCAGGCAGGCTCGCAGCGACCTGGATGGTCGGGAAAGAGATCTCGGGCAAAGCCGAAACGGGGAGCAGCGGATATGCGACGCCGCCAAGGAACAGCACACCCACCATCAGCAGGGTTGTCGCGACCGGATGCGAGATAAAGTAGGCTGAAATGCCGCCAAGCCTAGACTGTGTGGCAGCCTTGACCTGAGGAACATCTGCCGATTTGGATTGCGTTTCTTCAGCCGACTTCATGGTTGTGCCGCCGATCCGGATGCGGCAACGGCTTGATCGGCCGGTGGGGTGACCTTGGCTGGCCCCAAGATCCGGACAGTTGCCCCGTCGGCAATCTGCCCAAGTCCGTCAAAAACGATCGAGTCGCCGCCCGAAAGCCCCTTCGTGACAAGCGCCATTCCATCGGTGGTTACGCTAACGTCGACCGGGCGCTTGGCGACCTTGTTTCCAGGTCCAATCACGTAGGCCGAGAGGCCATCGGTGCCCCGGGCCAAGGCTTTGTCGGGAACGACAATCCCCTGTTCCACGGCTACGACGAGGCGGGTTGCGACCGGCAGGCCGGGCCAGAGCGTGCCCGCCTTGTTGTCGAAGCTGGCACGCAACCTGATCGACCCGTTCGAGGCATTCACGATGTTGTCCATGAGCGTCAGCTTGCCTCGCGCCAAAACACGAGTGCCGTCCGTGGCAATTGCCTCGACGTCGGCAACGTGGTCTTTCAACGCGCTCTGGATTTCGCCAAAGCGGTCGCCGGGAGCAACAAAGACCACGCTGATAGGGTCGAACTGCGTGATGGTCAGCAGGCCATCGGTGCTGGCCTGGCTGACAACGCTGCCGATGCTCGCGTTCTTGAACCCCGTCCGGCCGCTGATCGGCGCCCGGATGGTGGCATAACTCAGTTCCGTCTCGGCGCTGCTGATCGATGCATCATCCGCATCAAGCGTTGCCTCGAGCTGCTTTACCGCCGCACGCTTGCTGTCTAGATCCTGGGACGAAACCACCTTCTTGTCAGCCAGGGTGGAGTAACGCTCGAAGTCAGCATGAGCATTGTCCAGAAGGGCTTGATCTTGGCCTTTCTTGGCACGGACGCCATCCAAGGTGGCCTGAAGGGCGCGGGGATCGAGACGAATTAAGACGTCGCCCGCCCGCACGACATCGCCCTCGGTAAAATCGATCTCCTTCACCGCACCGTCTATGCGCGGGCGAATGGTGACTGACTGCAATGCCGTGACAACGCCAATGCCAGCAATAACCCGGGGCACCGTGCCTGCTTTGGCCACCACCGTTGTCACAGGTATAGGATCCGGCGTCGATGATGGCGCATCGGCTGCACTTGCCGATGAAATCACTGCACCTAGGTTCGACTGGCGACACAACAGGACTGTGGCTATGGCCACACTCGCCACGCAGACCAGCGCAAACCGCCATACCGACATCTTTTAGAAGCCCCCAAATGTCCAGGCTTAAACAGCGGAGCGGACGAAACGTTCCCTAACCGGGAGTTCGTCGCCACGCCAACTGGAGGCTAGAGGTCTTGCCAGAACCGAGCCTGAACCGAACCGTTCAGATCCAGTTAAGCAAGCGCCCTGAGCGAGCGAACCAGAAAACACCTCCAATGCTGGCCCGTTGCAGTCAGCGCCGCATCAAGGTGTTCGCGCCGGCGGCGAAGCCTGGCAGCCATTTGGAACGGTGATGTCACGAATCTCGTGAGGCGCTTGGATGACCTGCACGAGATGCCGCGCTCATAGCGTCCCTTCCCTGGCGTTAGCCGACTGGCGGTCGCATTTGGTATAGATTTGTGCAGATACGAAGGGCAAAAGATCTGAAACTGACTGCACGCCCCTGTTCGGTGTGGAAGGTTGACGGGCCGAGACAGCAGTTCACTTTTCGCCCACGTTGGTCTCTTCGGGGCGACTCGATAATCGGAATTTCATCGAACCCCCATGCAAAGCAAGACAACACCAGGGACCAAGCAGCCCGCAAGAAACAACCGAAGCCAGGCCGTCAGTGCGGATCTCATCGCCGTTGTGATCGCCGTGACGAATGGTGAGCCACGCGTCCTGACGATTGGGCAGGCGGGTGCTTTGCCGTCCGGCCCTTTCGAACTCGGTCATCGTTCGCTGCAATCGGGTCTGAGGGATTGGGTCGAACAGCAGACAAGACACCCTTTGGGTTACATCGAGCAGCTCTACACATTCGCCGATCGCGACAGGGCAGCGAACGGGAGCGCGCAACGTGTGGTTTCTATCAGCTATCTCGCCCTGACCCGGGAGGAGCAGGCGGCATCCGCCGACAAAGCCGCCTGGCGTAACTGGTACGACTATTTCCCATGGGAAGATCACCGTGCTGGCGTTCCCTCAGCATTGCCGGACGTGATCGTTCCGCGGCTGGAGGCCTGGGCGGATGCCGCCGACGATCGCCCTATGCACCATGACCGCTGGCAGCGAGCGGCGATCGCCTTCGGTCTAGATGGCTATGCCTGGAACGAGGAATTGGTCCTGCAGCGCTACGAACTGCTTTACGAGGCGGCGTTTGTCGAGGAGGCAGACCGCAGACACGGTCCAGACATTCCGCAATCTGTCTTCGGCCGGGCCATGCAGGCTGATCACCGTCGCATTCTTGCAACCGGCATCGCCAGGCTGCGCGCCAAGATCAAATACCGCCCCGTCGTCTTCGAATTGATGCAGCCGGTCTTCACGCTGCTGCAACTCCAGCGTAGCGTCGAGGCGCTTGCCGGCCGGCTCGTGCACAAACAGAATTTCCGGCGGCTGGTTGAGCAGCAGGAACTCGTCGAAGAAACAGGCGCGATGAGCACGGACACGGGCGGCCGGCCGGCCAAGCTGTTTCGATTCCGCCATGGCGTTCTGGCCGAACGTGCAGTTGCCGGGACGAAATTGCCACTTTCGCGTGCTTGACATTCCTTATGCTCCATATAAGCATATGTCCTATATATACTCATTTGGAGCATATGTAGGACATGCAGACGTGGGACGCACCTGCTCGAGGCGCAGCACTCTTCGACCGTGTGCGGCGGGTCATTCCGGCCATCGAATGGCCGGTATTCGCAGACGATATCGAGGCCATTCTTGATCTGAAACGGCAGCACAATGCGGTCATCCTGGCGCACAATTACCAGACGCCGGAGATCTTCCATTGTGTTGCCGACATCGTCGGCGACAGCTTGGCGCTAGCCCGCAAGGCAATGACGGTCGAGGCCGATGTCATCGTGCTCGCCGGCGTGCATTTCATGGCCGAGACGGCGAAGCTGCTCAACCCGGACAAGACGGTGCTCATTCCGGACACGGAAGCCGGTTGCTCGCTTGCCGATTCCATCAACGCCGAAGATGTCCGTCTCATGCGGCAGAGCTACCCGGGCGTGCCGATTGTCACCTACGTCAACACTTCCGCCGCCGTGAAGGCTGAGTCCGATATCTGCTGCACCTCGGGCAATGCCAAAGCCGTCGTCGAGTCTCTCAATGTTCCCCGGGTGATCATGCTGCCGGACGAGTATCTCGCCCAGAACATCGCCGCCCAGACCGACGTTGAGATCATCGCCTGGAACGGGCATTGCGAGGTGCATGAGCGCTTCACGCCAGCCGACGTCCGCCAGTTGCGCGAGGACCATCCCGGCGTGACGGTGCTCGCGCATCCCGAATGCCCACCCGATGTGGTGACTGAGGCCGATTTTTCCGGCTCGACCGCTGCCATGTCCGATTATGTCGGAAGACAAAAACCGCCCCGCGTCGTGCTGATGACGGAGTGCTCAATGAGCGACAATGTCGCGGTCGAACATCCCGAGGTCGAGTTCATCAGGCCCTGCAATCTGTGCCCGCACATGAAGCGCATCACGCTCGCCAACATCCGTGCCGCGCTCGAAGAGAACCGCCATATCGTGACCATTGAGCCCAGCATCGCCCAGCGCGCTCGGCTTGCCGTCGAACGGATGCTCGCCGTATGAGCATCCGGGACCTCGACGGCAGGCCAGTCATCATAGGCGGCGGCATCGCCGGATTGATGACTGCGCTTCACCTGGCGCCGGAGCCGGTGCTTCTTCTGTCCAGGACGCTTCTCGGAGCTGACTCGTCAAGCACATGGGCACAGGGTGGTCTGGCTGCAAGCCTCGGTGATGACGACGATCCATCACTGCATTTGGCGGATACGCTCGCTGCGGGCGACGGCCTTTGCGATCGAGACATGGCGAGCCGAATCCTCAATGCGGCTCCCGGCGCTATCGAGACGCTTGCGGGGTTCGGAGTCCCCTTCGACCGTGCGCCGAAAGGATCACTGCGCCTCGGCCTGGAGGCTGCGCACGGCCGGCGCCGCATCGTTCATGCCAATGGCGATGGCAGCGGGCGCGAGATTATGCGCGTCTTGATCGCGGCCGTACGTTCGACCCCGTCGATTGCCGTCGTGGAGGGCGTGGAAGCGCGGCGGCTAGCGGTTAGGGGGAACACCATCCGAGGCGTCTGGGCGAGCTGTTCTCTAGGGCCGGTATACTTCGGCTCACAACGGGTCGTTCTCGCCACCGGCGGAATCGGTGGGCTGTTTCTTGACACCACCAATCCATCAGGCAGCTGTGGACAGGGCCTGGCCCTTGCAGCCCGCGCGGGAGCTGTCCTTGCCGACCTCGAGTTCATCCAGTTCCATCCGACCGCGCTGGACGGGTCGGAACGTCCGATGACGCTGATCAGCGAGGCAGTTCGAGGGGAAGGCGCTACCATCGTCGATGAAAGCGGCCAGCGCTTTCTCCACGGCGTTCAAGGGGCGGAACTCGCGCCGCGCGACGTGCTGGCGCGTGCCGTCCAGAACCATCTGGCCCACGGCCACCGGGTCTTTCTCGATGCGCGAGAAAAGCCGGGGCCGATATTCGCGCGGCAATTCCCGACGATCGCATCGGCCTGCCGCAAGGCCGGCATCGATCCGGCGCGTGATCTCATTCCCGTCCGCCCTGCCCAGCACTACCATATGGGTGGCGTCGCGGTGGATGGCTCCGGCCGCACTTCCGTTTCCGGTCTTTGGGCTTGCGGCGAGGTCGCCTCGACCGGATTGCATGGTGCCAACAGGCTCGCCAGCAATTCCTTGACCGAGGCCGTCGTGTGCGCGCGCTTGGTCGCTGACGGCGTTGCCGGAGCCTCCCATCGCCGAACAAAGCCTGTGTTTGCAGGCGATTGCCCGTCGCCCGATCCGACAGCCGTGCGTCCTTTCATATCGCGCGCACTCGGCATCCTGCGGGACGGCGAAAGTTTGAAAACAGCAGCCCGTGCATTGTTGCCGCTTGCCGAAAGCAAAGATCCGGCATCGGATCCGGCGGCTGTCGGATTGATGATCACAGTTGCAGCATTATTGCGCGAAGAAAGCCGCGGCGCTCATTGCCGCGAGGATTTTCCGCATCACGCGACTGTTGCCCGAAGGTCCGAGATCACCCTCGAGGCTGCTCTGGCTACGGCGCGGGAACTCGCCCACTCGCCAGTGCTGGAAAGACTCACGTGATCAAGGTCTCACCACTTCCCACAATCATGATCGAGCCTTTGGTCCGGGCAGCTCTCCTAGAAGATCTCGGCAGGACCGGTGATGTAACATCTGATGCCATCGTACCACCTTACCATCATGCGACGACCGTGCTGGCGGCGCGCCAGGCTGGAATTGTCGCCGGGCTCGATCTGGCAATGCTCGCGTTCAAACTGATCGACCAGAACATCGAGATGAAGGTGAATCGAACAGACGGCAGCAAGGTCGCGCAAGGGGAGACAATTGCATCGGTCACCGGCCCGGCTCGAGCCATTCTTACCGCTGAACGGACGGCGCTGAATTTTTTGAGCCATCTGAGTGGCATTGCTACAGCAACCGCAGCGATTGTCGCAGCAGTTCGCGAATATCCTGCGAAGATCACCTGCACCCGCAAGACCACACCTGGCCTGCGGGCTATTGAAAAATACGCTGTCCGTGCAGGTGGCGGATCCAATCACCGCTTCGGCCTCGACGACGCGATCCTGATCAAGGACAACCACATCGCCATCGCCGGCGGAATTCGCACGGCGATCGAGCGCGCGCGAGGCAACGTCGGCCATCTCGTCAAGATCGAAGTCGAGGTCGATACGCTGGACCAGTTGGAGGAGGCCCTGGCTTTTGCCCCCGACGCTGTCTTGCTCGACAACATGTCGATCGACGAGTTGCACCGCGCTGTAGTATTGGTTGCGGGCCGGTCGGTCACAGAGGCGTCTGGCAGGATCACCGCCGCGATTGCACCAGCCGTTGCCGCAACCGGTATCGATCTGATTTCCATCGGCTGGTTGACTCACAGCGCGCCGATCCTCGATATCGGCCTCGACTACCGTGAGCCTTGATCGTCGAGGCTGACCATCTGGCCTACCCAGCTTCATTCGACCGTGTCCGCAATCCAAAGGCCCGTGTCGCCGCAACGCAAGGAACAGGATGGAATGCGCGCAGCAATTTCGGAAGAAACCATGCCTGAAGCTCAATCCTTCGAGCACCACCGGATGTGGACGTTGGAAGAGGCTCGGACGCTCCACGACGCTCCCTTCAACGACCTGCTGTTCCAGGCGCAGACCGTTCACCGCCGGAATTTCGACCCCAACAGGGTCCAACTCAGCCGGCTTCTCAGCATCAAGACCGGCGGATGCCCGGAAGATTGCGGCTATTGCAGCCAGTCGGCGCATCACGAAAGCGGGTTGAAGGCGTCAAAGCTGATGGAGGTCCGGCGCGTCATCGCCGAGGCGACCAAGGCGCGTGACGCCGGCGCCACCCGCTACTGCATGGGTGCTGCCTGGCGCAATCCCAAGGCGCGCGACATGGATGCGGTCGTGGCGATGGTCGAAGGTGTCAAGGCGCTGGGCATGGAGACCTGCATGACGCTCGGCATGCTCGACCTCGGCCAGGCGCAGCAACTGAAAGAGGCCGGCCTCGACTACTACAACCACAACATCGACACCTCCGAGCGCTACTACTCAGAGGTCATCTCGACCCGGACGTTTGCCGACCGGCTGGATACGCTGGCCAATGTCCGCGACAGCGGCATCAAGGTCTGCTGCGGCGGTATTGTCGGCATGGGCGAAGAGCCCGCGGACCGTATCGACATGCTGGTGACGCTGGCCAATCTGCCGGAGCATCCGGAAAGCGTTCCGATCAACATGCTTATCCCGATCGCCGGCACCCCGCTTGCCGAGGCTAAGCCGATCGAGCCGATCGAGTTCGTGCGCGTGATCGCGCTGGCGCGCATCATGATGCCGAAATCGCACGTGCGTCTCTCTGCCGGCCGCACCGCCATGACCGATGAAATGCAGGCGCTGTGCTTCTTTGCCGGCGCCAACTCGATCTTCGTCGGCGACACGCTGCTGACGGCGAACAATCCCGGCGAAGACAAGGATAGCCTTCTGTTCCGCCGTCTCGGCATCGAGCCGATGGAACTCGAGGCGCAATGAACGGAGCACCGCTTGCCCGCTATGACGCGACCTTGCAGGGACTGGCGCGCAAGGACCGGCTGCGGACACTGTCGCCGCGCACCGGGCTCGACTTCTCGTCGAACGACTATCTCGGGCTTGCGGCCTCGAGAAGACTAGGCGATGCGGTTGCGGCGGCGATTGCGCAGGGCACGCCGGTCGGCGCCACCGGGTCGCGGCTGTTGCGCGGCAATGCGCCGGAGCACGAGGCGCTGGAGGCGGATGCGGCGGTGTTTTTCGGAGCTGAACGCGCGCTGTTCTTCGGCAGCGGCTACATCGCCAACTTCGCCCTGCTGACCGCCCTGCCCCAAAAGGGCGACCTGTTGATCCTCGACGAACTGGCCCATGCCAGCATGCATGAGGGGGCCCGCGCTGGCCGCGCCGAGTTCAAGCTCGCCGCGCATAACGACGTCGATGCCTTCGAGGATGCGATCACGCGCTGGCGCGCCGAAGGCGGCACCGGACGCGTCTGGATCGTGGTCGAAAGCCTCTACAGCATGGACGGCGACCGCGCGCCGATGGAAAGCCTGGTCGCGCTTGCCGATCGGCACGAGGCCTTCATCGTCGTCGACGAGGCGCATGCCACCGGCGTCTGGGGACCGGAGGGCTGCGGCCTGGCCGCCGCTTTCGAGGGCCGCGACAACATCATCGCGCTCCACACATGCGGCAAGGCGCTCGGCGCGTCCGGTGCCCTGGTCACCGGACCTGGACTGCTGTGCAACTATCTCGTCAACCGCTGCCGGCCATTCATCTACTCCACCGCGCCATCGCCGCTGATGGCGGTCGCAGCGCGCGAGGCGATTGCCATGCTGTCCGATGAGCCGCAACGCCGGGTCCAGTTGCAGGAGCGCGTTGCCTTCGCGGGCCGCCAATTGGCCGAGCATTGCGGCGTGGCACCCAGCGGCTCGCAGATCCAGCCCTTCGTCATCGGCGACAACAGGCGCACCATGGCGGTGGCGGCGGCGTTGCAGGCGCGCGGTTTCGACATTCGCGGCATTCGTCCGCCGACGGTGCCCGAGGGCACGTCGCGGCTGCGCATCTCGCTGACGCTCAACGTCGGCGAGGCCGACATTTCGGCCATGGTCGAGGCGCTCGTCGAGGTGTTGGCCTCAACATGACCAAGCGCATCGTCATCACCGGAACGGATACCGGCATCGGCAAGACGGTGTTTTCGGCCGGATTGGCCGGCCTGCTCGACGGCTTCTACTGGAAGCCGGTGCAATCGGGCCTCGACGAAGAGACCGACAGCGAGGTTGTGGAACGGCTCGCCGGCCTGCCGCCGGGGCGCGTGCTGCCCGAAGTGTATCGTCTGAAGGAGCCGCTGTCGCCGCATCGTTCAGCCGAACTCGACGGCGTCGCGATCGACGTCGCAGAGCTTTCGCTTCCGGACCTGCCGGGTCCGATCGTCATCGAAGGTGCCGGGGGTCTGATGGTGCCGCTCAACCGGCGCACCAAGTTCATCGACATATTCGCTCAGTGGCGGGTGCCGGTCATCCTGTGCGCCCGTACCAAGCTCGGCACGATCAACCACACCCTCTTGTCGATCGAGGCGCTCAGGGCCCGTTCCATCCCGCTCATCGGCATTGCCTTCATCGGCGATGAGGTGGCCGATACGCAGAGAACAATCGTGGAATTCAGCGGCGTGCGCCAGCTTGGCAGGCTGCCGCTGCTCGATCCGCTGACGAGCGGGACGCTGCGGGAAGCGATGGTTGCCGGCTTCGACCTCACAGCGATCGCTGGAGGCGAGTGATGTCGCGGTCACAAGTCTGGCATCCGTTCACCCAGCACGCGCTCGAGCCCACCATCCCTGAAATCGTCCGAACGGAAGGCGCCTACCTGCACAAGGCCGACGGCACGCGCATCCTGGATGCCATTTCGTCCTGGTGGGTCGTCACCCACGGCCACCGCCATCCCCGCATCATCAAGGCCATCGAGACGGCCTCGACGAGCCTCGACCAGATCATCTTCGCGGGCTTCACGCACGAGCCGGCCGAACGCCTGGCCAAGGCGCTTGTCGGCCTCGCTCCGCCCGGCCTCGACCGGGTGTTCTATTCCGACAGCGGCTCGACCTCCGTCGAGGTCGCGCTGAAGATGGCGCTCGGCTATTTCCGCAACATCGGCGCGCCGCGCTCGCGCATCGTGGTCATGGAGCACAGCTATCATGGCGACACGATCGGCACGATGAGCGTCGGCGCCCGCGGCGTGTTCAACGCCGCCTACGAGCCGCTGCTGTTCGAGGTCGATACCATCCCCTTCCCGGCCGCCGGGCGAGAGCAGGAGACGCTGGATCGGTTCGAGGCAGTCTCCCGCGACCGGCACGCCGCCGCGCTGATCGTCGAGCCGCTGGTGCTTGGCGCGGGCGGCATGCTGATGTATCCGGCCTGGGTTCTGGCCGATTTGAAGAAGATCGCCGAGGCGTCCGGCACGCTGCTGATCGCCGACGAGGTGATGACCGGCTGGGGCCGCACCGGGACCATGTTCGCCTGCGAGCAGGCAGCGGTCTCTCCGGACATATTGTGCACCTCGAAGGGCCTGACCGGCGGCGTTGTCCCGCTGGCGGCAACGCTCGCCACCGATGCCATTTTCCAGGCCCACTATTCGCAGGACCGCAAGAAGACCTTCTTCCACTCGAGTTCCTACACCGCCAATCCGATGGCCTGCGCGGCGGCCCTCGCCAATGTCGAGATCTGGCAGGACGAACCAGTGGCCGAGCGGGTCGCGGCCCTGAGCGCGAGACAGGCTGCCGGGCTTCGGCGCTTTGGCGACAATCCTTTCTTCACCGACATCCGGGCGACCGGCACGATCGCGGCCCTCGATCTGCGCACCGGCTCCGCCGGCTATCTGGCCGAGATCGGGCCGAAGCTGCGCGCGTTCTTCCTCGAGCGCCGGCTGCTCGTGCGCCCGCTCGGCAATGTCCTCTATCTCATGCCGCCCTATTGCATCACCGGCGACGAGCTCGACGGGCTCTATGACGCCATCGAGGAGGCCGGTGAACGCTTCGGCGCGAAGCCATGAGCCGGTCGTCGCGCCTTCTCGGGTTCGGCCATCATGCGCCCGCGCGCAAGGTCGAGAACCCGGAGATCGAAGACCGTCTCGGGCTCGAACCCGGCTGGATCGAGCGGCGCACCGGGATACGGTCTCGCTTCTGGGCCACGGAAGAAGACACGCTGTCGGGCCTCGCCGCGCAAGCCGGCGACATGGCGCTGGCGAGCGCCGGCATCGAGCGCAGCGACATCGGTCTTTTGTTGCTTGCCACCTCGACACCCGATCATCTCTTGCCGCCCAGCGCGCCGCTGGTCGCGCATCGGCTTGGGCTGGGGCGTGCGGGCGCGGTCGATCTGACCGGCGCCTGCGCCGGCTTCATCTATGCGCTGATGTTCGCCGACGGGTTCACCCGCCTGCATGGCAAGGCGGCCCTTGTGATCGCCGCCAACATCCTCAGCCGCCGCATCAATCCGGCCGAGCGCGCCAGCGCCGTGCTGTTTGCCGATGCCGCCGGCGCCGTGGTGATTGGTCCGAGCGATGACGCGGATCGGGGCATCCTTGGTGCCTCGGTGGATTCCGACGGCTCACGCTACGGGCTGATCCAGATTCCGGCAGGCGGGAGCAACAAGCCGTTCCATGGCGACCTCGACCTGGGGGAAACCCGGATGACGATCACCGACGGTCGTGAGGTGTTCGGCAAGGCCGTCGAGATGATGACCGCCTGCTCGCAAGACGCGCTCGCTGCAGCTCAGATATTGCCGCAGGACATCGATCGGTTCGTGCCACATCAGGCCAATGCCCGCATCTTTGATGCGGTCGGACGAAACCTCGGCATTGCGGATGAAGCAATCGTCAAGACGATCGCCGACTACGGCAACTCTTCCGCCGCCACGATCCCGCTTTCCCTGTCGCTCGCCCATCAGAGGGAGCCGTTTCGGCCGGGCGAGAAAATTCTTCTCGCGGCGGCCGGAGCGGGTCTCAGCGGCGGTGCGCTCGTCATCGGAATCTAGCTGGCGACAGCCGGCCCGAGAGCGGCAGGACCAATGATCCGTGATCATAGGAAAGCGAGACCAATGCGAAAGATAGTCGCCGGTAAGCTGCACGGCATCGCGGCGCTGCATCCTCAACGGTGCTGCCGCCCGCACCTGCCAGCCTGGCGACCAGATCACAATCTGCAACTCCGTCTACCTGGACGAAGCGCAGATCGCCTCGCTGAAACCGCGGATCGTCACGAGCCTCGTTCATGAGGTGCAGCAAACCATCAGCGACAAGCAGCTCTACAGAACCTCGAAGAGCCCGGCCGCACCCATGCCTCCGCCCACACACATGGTGACAACGATGTATCGCACACCTCGCCGTTTGCCTTCCAGAAGGGCGTGGCCGACCATTCTCGCTCCTGACATTCCGTAAGGATGGCCGATTGAAATCGCGCCACCGTTGACGTTGAGCCGCTCATCAGGGATCCCCAGCCGGTCGCGGCAATAAATAACCTGGACGGCGAAGGCCTCATTGAGCTCCCAGAGGCCGATGTCATCCAACGAGAGGTCGAAGCGCTCAAGCAAACGCGGCACGGCAAAGACTGGACCAATGCCCATTTCATCCGGCTTTGTGCCGGCGACAGCCATACCGACATAACGACCGAGCGGGCTTAGACCGCGTCGCTCCGCGAGGCGCGCTTCCATCACAACGCAGGCCGAGGCGCCATCGGAAAGCTGACTGGCATTTCCGGCCGTGACCGTCCCGCCTGGAATCACTGTCGCCAGCGCGCTTAGTCCTTCGAGCGTGGTGTCGGGCCTTGCTCCCTCGTCGCGATCGAGGGCGACTTCGTGAAAGGTGACGTCCTTGGTCGCTTTATCGACCCGTTTCATCGTCGCCTTCACCGGCACGATCTCGGCATCGAAGCGCCCTGCGCGCTGAGCTTCCGCGTTACGCTGCTGCGAGTTGAGCGCATAGGCGTCGCATGTTTCGCGTGCGACGCCATAACGCCGCGCGACAATCTCCGCGGTCTCGATCATCGGCATGTACGCATCGGAATGCATAGCGGTGAGCATAGGGTCGGGCGTGATCCGCAGTTCGGGCGTCTGGACCAGCGAGATCGATTCCACTCCGCCGGCGACAACGACATCCATTCGGTCGACGATGATCTGCTTTGCCGCCGTGGCTATGGTCATGAGCCCGGAAGAACATTGCCGGTCAAGGGTCATTCCCGGCACCGTCACGGGAAAGCCCGCGCGCAATGCCGCCATCCGGCCGACTGTCTGCTGCACCCCCTGCGGCAACGAGCAGCCGAGCAGGCAGTCCTCGATCTCCGCGGGCGCAACGCCGGCGCGTTCGACGGCCGCAGTGAGGGCATGCGCCGCAAGCGTCGGCGATGGTGTGTGGTTCAACGCGCCGCGATAGGCGCGACCGATCGGCGTCCGTGCCGTTGCAACGATGACCGCGTCACGCATCATTGCCGCACCGCCCCTGCCCGCGCGACCGTCTCGGCGCTGGCAAGTTCGCGTTCAGCCTGGGTGAAGCCGTAGTCCGGTACGACCTCACCGTCGCGTTCTGATATCGCATCCCATTCCTGGATGACCCGTTCGCCCGCGTCTTCGCCCGCGCCGATATAGATGCCTTGCGTAAGGACCACACTTGCCCTGGCGAAATGGCCCGCGCCGGCGCAAAGGATCGCGCGGCTGGGTGCGCCCTCGCCGACAAGCGCGAGCAGTCCCGGGCTGACCAGCGCCGGATCGAGTAAGTTCAGGTGTCCTTCCGACAGCAAGCCATCGGTCATCTGCGTCGCGGCCGTTGGAGCCAGGCAGTTGACGCGGATGCCGTATTTGTCGCCCTCGATCGCCAAGGTTTGCATCAGTCCGACCAGCGCCATCTTGGCGGCGCCGTAGTTGGCCTGGCCGAAATTGCCGTAGAGCCCGGACGACGACGTGGTCATCACGATCCGACCATAGCGCTGCTCGCGCATGATGTCCCATACCGCCTTGGTGCAGATCACCGCACCCATCAGGTGAACGTCGACCACCCGGCGGAAATCCTCGAGGCTCATTTTCGCGAAGCTCTTGTCGCGCAAAATCCCGGCGTTGTTGACCAGAATATCGATGCGACCCCAGCGCTGCATCGTCTGCGCTATCAGTCCGGCAATGGCGGCCTCGTCGGTCACCGATGCGGCGATGGCAACGGCTTCGTAACCCGCCGCCACAATTTCCGCGGCGACGCGATCTGCTGCCTCATGCGACAGATCGTTGACCACTACCCTGGCGCCTTGTCGCGCCAGGAAAAAGGCGTGCGCACGGCCAAGCCCGCCGCCCGCGCCGGTTATGATCGCGATCCTTCCATTGACAGACATTCGGCTGCATCCTTTGATTTCGACCGGCCATGTTTGCCGGGTAACGGTTCGTGGACATTTGTTGGAGACCCACATCAACTGCCGCCGTATTCGGCTCGCAGTCGGATCTTGTCGATCTTGCCGGTGGCCGCGAGCGGCATGCGCTCCAGTCGATAGATCGCATCAGGAATCCACCATGACGCGACATGCCCTTGCAACGAAGCCAGAAGGTGTTCGTCGCTGATCACCTGCGCCTCGCGTATCTCGACCAGAAGGATCGGGCGCTCACCCCATTTCGGGTCCGGTCGCCCGATCACCGCTGCGAGCCCTACCTCCGGGAGAGCGCCAATCACCGCCTCGATCTCGGACGGGTTGATCCATTCGCCGCCGGATTTGATCAGGTCCTTGACCCGGCCGGTAATCGCAAGATTGCCCCTTTCGTCGATGCGCGCGAGATCGCCTGTCGCAAACCAGCCATTGGCATCGCTCGCCTTGTCCCGTTCTCCAAAATAGCGTTCAACGACGGCGGCGCCGCGCACGCGCAACTGGCCTTCAACACCGCGCTGCCGAGGCAGAGCCTGTCCGTCAGCGTCGGTCAGCAACAGATCGACACCGATAGCGGGGCGGCCCGAGAGCGCCGCTTGTGATCGCTCGAAAAGCGGCGCCACCGTACCCGAGGGCGAGAGCTCGGTCATTCCCCAGCTCGTCTGGACTTTCACACCAAGGCGGCTTTCGATCCGCTCCATCAGCGCCGGTGCGATCGGGGCTCCTCCGACGGTGATGCGCTTGAGCGTCGGCATGGATATGCCGGTTGCTTCGACATGCTCGACGAGACCCAGCCAGACGGTCGGAACGCCCACAGCCATCGTCACCTCTTCCTCCACAATCAGGCGCGCCAGGCTGGGACCGTCCATGGCGCGTCCTGGCAGGACCAGCTTTGCGCCCACTGCCGGCACTGCGAATGGAAGGCCCCAGGCGTTGGCATGAAACATCGGCACGACGGCAAGAACGTTGTCGACGCTTGAGATCGCCATCACATCGGCCTGCAACAGCCGCAGCGTATGCAAGAAGCTCGAGCGATGGGTATAGGTAACCCCCTTGGGGACACCCGTCGTGCCCGAAGTGAAGCAAAGTCCGCAAGGAGACGTCTCGTCGAAATCGCCCCAGATCGCTTCGCCCTGCGACCGTGCGATCAGCAGGTCGAGCGAACAAAGCGGCGGTTCGACGACGAAGTCTCTTGTCCCGTCGATCACCCAGATGCGCTCGATTTCCGTCGCGGCGCCGACTATTTCGGCGGCAAGCGGCAAGAGATCCGCACTGACGATGAGGATGCGCGCTTTGGACAAGCTTGCCATGGCAGCGAGTTGCGCGGCGGTCAGCCGCGGATTGAGTGTGTGGCAGATGGCGCCCATGCCCATGCAGGCGTACCAGACCTCGACATGAGCCTGGGTGTTCCAGGCGAGAGTGGCGACCCGGTCCCCAACGCGTATGCCGAAGCTCTGCATCACCGCCGAGATGCGCATGCTGCGATCCCTCAATGCGACGTATCCAATTCGATCGGATTTGCCGCCCGCGCGTCCGGTTACCACCTCCGCTTGAGGATGCCATTTGGCGGCGTGATCGAGAAACTTCTCGAGTGTCAACGAGAAAGGCTGGACGGTGCCGTCCATCATCGGAACCTCGCCGGGCAGTTGGCCACGATGATTCGCGTGCGGTCGCCCTCCACACATGCGGCAGCCAGATTAAAATTCACTATCAAGCCAGTTAGTAACATGCATTGACCTGTCTAATTGATGTCCTGCTCCGCCGGGTATCACCAGAGCGCGACGCGCTCAGTGAATCGCGGCATTGAGAATACTGGCGGCGCTTGCCTCGGCCCGTGAGAACTCGGCGGCAATCGTGCCGCTTTTGGCGACCAATATCCGGTCGCAGGTCTCCAGGATTTCCGGCAAATAAGACGATATCAAAATGACGCCGGCACCGCTGTCCGCAAAGCTGCGGATGATCTGACGGATCTCGGCAATTGCCCCGACGTCCACGCCGCGCGTCGGCTCGTCGAAGATAACCAGCTTCGGCTTCTGAACGAGTGATTTGGCAATGACCACCTTCTGTTGGTTGCCGCCGGAAAGGTATAGGACCGGTCGTTCGACGCCGATGCTCCGGATTGAAAGCCTGTCCACCCACTCGCGTGCCAGAGCTCGCATCTTTGCCCGTGGAGCAAGGAAGCGACGACCTCCGAACTTGGCCAGCCAACCCAAGCCGATGTTTTCCGCCACGCTCAGCGTGTCGAAGAAACCGTCGAGCTTGCGGTCCTCGCTGATATAGGCGATGCCGTCAGCCACCGCCTGGGCCGGGAGGCCGTAGCGCACTTCGCGACCGTCGAGCCAGATACGACCGCCGCCGAAATTGCGCTTTGTGTGTCCCATGATGACCTTGGCGACCTCACTCCTGCCCGAGCCGATCAAACCCGCCAGGCCTGTAATCTCACCTGGGAAGATCGAGAAGGACATGCTGTTGACCATGCTGCCCATACGGATGTTTTCGACGCGCAGCACCGGCAGAGCGGACCGGGGCGGACGCGTTGCCGCCGGGACCTTGTCCTGCTCGTTCAATTCATCGCCGATCATGTGGTGGATAAGCATGCCGCGATTGAAATCGGCGGCCGGCCCGGTGGTCATCATGCGTCCGTTTCTCAGAACGGAGATTCTATCGGCATAGCTCAGGGCCTCTTCCAACGCATGCGATATGAAAACGATCGCGACACCGTTTCGCTGCAGGGACTTCATCAGGTCGAAGAGATGATCAGTCTCCTCCGGGGTCAGAGCCGCCGTGGGTTCGTCAAGGATGATGACCCTTGCCTTATTCAGCACCGCACGGGCGATCTCGACCATTTGCCGTTTGGCGGCGGAGAGCGAGCCTGCAAGCTGCGCGGGGTCGACCTTGAAGTTCAGCCGCTGCAGAACTTGCCGGGCAGCACCGCGCACCCGCCGCACCGAGTTGAACATGCGCTCGCGGCCCAGGAAGATGTTCTGGGCGACGGTGAGTTGCGGCACCAGGCTGGTCTCCTGGTAGACCATTGAAATCCCCTGCCCGCTCGCATCCCTGGGTGAAGAGAAAATCACCGGCTGACCATCGATCTTGAGAATGCCCTCGGACGGAGAGATCACGCCGGCAATCAGCTTGCATAGCGTCGACTTTCCGGCGCCATTCTCTCCGACCAGAGCGTGGATCTCGCCCGCCATCAAATCAAAGCTCGCGTCGGCAAGCGCCGCGGTGTTGCCATACGTCTTCGTAACATTCTCGAGGCTGACGATTGGCTGGGTTGTCATGGCACGCTCCCAGAACCGAGATTGAGGATTTCGCTGCTGGCCCGGCTGACGGCAATCAGGTCCCCGTTCCACGAACAGACATCGCAAATCGCATGCCGCCTTCCGTTGGCGCGCGAATGCGCGCAGGCGATCGGCATCAGAGTCTCGTCCAGTTCGATGACCAGCCCATATGAAAATGAAGGCGCCCAGGGTTTTACGTCACCGAAAAGCCGGGCGGCACCCAGTTCGATTGGGAAGTCGTGGCTGATTTCCGGCGTGGCACGCGGCGAAATCCAGTAGCGCGGATCGAGATTAGCCTTCATATCCGAAACAAACACCGGCTCCGTTTTCAGGAACTCGATCAAGGGATCGCGCCTGGACAGGCAGGCCATCGCGTATCCGGTGCCGGTCTTGCGAATGCGCCCCAGATACCCGGGATAGCCAGACTGGAGAGTGCGGCCAGAAAGATCGACGATACTGGCACGGTCGAGTTGGGAGACGACGAGGCCGCCGGCGAAGTCAGGGGTAATGCCCATCGGGCAGTACAATGCTCGCGCAACGATGCGCGGCTCCTTGAAGCGGCCGACCACCACCACCCTTCCACGCGGCACTTCATCCCATGGTGCGACGGACAACACGTTTTGATCGTCGCGGTAGCCATTGTCGACGACAGCGATCTCGTCGCTGGACAGGAAGGCGCAATCGCTCACCGAGACGAGATCCGGCGGCGCGGACCAACCGTCGACCGCTTGCCCGCTCTGGTCGACGACCGCGATCGAACCACCTTGCAGACCGACCGCGACAAGGCCGTCGGCGCTGCACGATAGGGCGGACACGGGTTGGTCGAACCGCGCCCAGTTTTCCGGTGCTTCGCGCCATCGGCGCAGGCGGAGTATCTGGCTGCCGGAACTGAACAGCAGATGGCCTTCGGCTGATATGGACAATACTTCCGGCTTCTCCACAGGGAAGGCCGCCGCCTCGTCCAGCCGGTTGTTGGGGCCAAGAACCCCTTCCAGCGTCATTCCAGGTGTCTCTTTGGCCTTGCGTGCGAAGAGCATCAGCAGTCTCTCCCCCAATAGCTTGCAGGCCCGGTCCACTGCGCGTTGGCACCTTCGAGGGCAAGGCGGCCGATCTTGTCGTTGGTCACACCGCCGAGGAACAGCGAGCCTTGGTGCTCGCGCATCGATGTGATCATGTAGAGGGGCCCATCGGAAGCATCCCACAGTGCATCCACGATCTTGCCCAGCCCGTCTATCTTGAGCACACCTCCGATGTTGAGATTGCCGAAGAGCCAGTTTGTCGGCGGCACGCGCCTTGTCATGCGCCGTCGCAGGCCTGGATGCTTCAGCACCCGGTCGAAAAGCGGATTACGCATCCCGGCCAGCGCCACCCAGTAGCCGCCATCCGACGCCCGGTTGATGTTGTCGGGATAACCCGGCAGCCCCTTGAGAAAGATGCGTGGCCCATCCGACAACTTGGCGAGATCGAAGATCAGGATCGAGCAGTTCCACGTGCTGGCGACCAGCAGGTGCTTGCCGTCATGTGTCAGGCACACACCGTTTGGAAACACCAGATTGTCGCAGATGGTCCGAGTTTTCCCGGATTTCGGGTCATAGCTGAGGAGACGGCCGTTGGGCCGCCCTTCAAGAAGGTCCAGTCCCCAGTTTTCAATGTCGTAGCGCTTCGTTGCGTCTGTGAAATAGATCGTGCCATCGGGTCCTATATCCAGGTCGTCGGCCATACGGATTGCGGTGTCGTCCTGGACACTGAAGAGGCTGCGCACCGTCTCGTCCGTCAACAGTTCGACGTCGCCTGCCATCGTGACGCGGATCAGTCCCATTCCGGCAACGCAGGTGACGATCCGCCCTTCCCGGTCGAAGGCCAGCCCAAGTGGACGCCCACCGATCTTCGCCAGCACGCTTACATCCGAATAAGTCGGCGCGGTGATTTTCAGAATGCAGCCATTGCGGTTGCCGCAATAGAGGTTCCCTTCAGCATCGAGAATAACATCCTCAGGTCCGTCAACGCGCCCGGACGCCAGGATCTCCGCGCCCTTCAGCCGCGGAGCTGTCTCGTTCGGCATCAATCCGCGCACACCCTCCACCGGCCCGGCGTCGAGCACGATGGGATCGAGGTAGGTTGAGGCCAGCAAGCGGTGCCGGTTCTTGCGGAACCGGACATCGATCGTCAGGATCGCGATTATGATGGCGCCCATGCAGAACTGGACGAAATCGCCACGGAAGCCTGCATTGATCATCGCGTTATTCAAGAGGTAGATCGTCGTGAAGCCGATGAGCACGGTCACGGGCGACCCCTTGCCGGGAACGAAGCCGCCAAGGCCGACCACAAGTGCCGTCAGCGCAAAAAACTCCATGCCGATGCCGGTGTCGGCGACGCTGATGCTGTTTTGACGTGCTGCAAACAGAAAACCCGCTAGACCGACGATAAGCCCCGCCAACAGGTAGGCAAGGAAGATGGTCGTCCTGACAGGGATGCCGCCATGGCGCGCCGCCTTGCGGTTCCCACCGACTGCAAGGATATGCCAGCCGAAGCGAAGCTGGCGAAACATGACGAACACCAGCACTGCCACGGCGATCAGGCACCAGGCTCCGATTGGGACGGCCAGGAACTTCTCGAAGCCAATCCAGTCCCAAAGGTCATCCGTGCGGCTGCTTGTCGATATTTCCACGAGCTCGGCCTGGGCGGCGAGCGCAAACAATGCCCTGACGGTGATCATGGTCCCGAGCGTCGTCAACAACGCGCCACAGCCAAGCAGGCCGGCGACGATGCCATTGGCCATGCCGACCGCGGCGCCGGCCGCAAGTGTGAGCACGAACACGGCAGGAACCGGCAGGTTGAGAATGTGGAAGCAGTAGAGCGCGACGAAGGCCGACATGGCGAAGTTCGAACCGACCGAGAGATCGATGCCGCCAACCGCGACGACAATCAGAAGCGCCAGGACGACGAGCCCGCCATCGGCGGCATATTGCGCGAGATTTTGCAGGTTGGCCGGCGAGAAATAGCCGTCCGTGGTAAGCGCGATGCCGATCAGCACGCACAGCAGGGCCAGGAACGGAATTGCGCTCTCGATCCATCCCTTGGCGAGGATGTCTGCCAGAATGCGCCGGGGCGACACGACGAACAGGGGCACGTGTTGCCTTGGCAGGCTGGCGAAGTCGATTTCAGCGGGCATGGCGCGTTCCAGGCGATGGAGAGGCGGGGCCTGGAGAGCCCCGCGGAGTCCGTTATGTCAGCAACTGGCCGTCGCTCACATTTTCCAACACAGGCTGGGGTCGTATGTGGGGCCTGCCTTGATGATCTTGAGGGGTGAGTCCACCGTCAGCATGGACCCGTCCGCGGCGGCGGCTCCCTGCAACAGCAGGTCGATCACCGTGGCCGCGTCGCGGCCCTGCCCGTCGGCGTCGTAGCTCCACACCCGGTCGAGAATCTTGTCCTCCACCGCCTTGCAGGTGACGCTGTCGCCACCGCCCGTTGCGTAAACCAGCACCTTGTCCTCAAGCCCAGCGTCCTTGACGGCGTGGCCAGCGCCCATCGTATGAACATCCCAGTGGCCGAAGATGGCGCAGAGGTCCGGATGCTGTTGCAGCACGGTTGCCGTGATCTGGCGCGCCTTCTCCGGCTCCCAGTCGGACGCCTGGTTGGAGACAACCTGGATCTCGGGATGATCCTTGAACACCTTGAAAGCCGCATCGTTCATCATGACGCTGTCCGCCGCGGTCAACTGGCCGGGGATGATGGCCACCTTGCCCGATTTGCCACTGCCTGCGCCACATTCCTTGACGATGTCCTCTGCGACGTCGTGGCCGATGCGGGTCCAATTGGCGCCAACGAATGCGGAAGATGGCTGGTTGGACTGCAGGTTGACCTGCAAGACCTTGATGCCTGCGGCCTCGGCCTGCTTGATCTGGCGGGCCAGCAACTGAACCGTCGGATTGTGAACGACGAGAACATCAGGCTTTTCACTGATCGCCTTGGCCAGAAGTTCGGCCATTGCGCCGCTGTTGAAGGCGGGATCGCGGATCTCGAGCGTGTAGCCATGCAACGCCGCATCCTCCTTCATGCGGCGCGCCCACCCTTCCGTCAGCGAAATACCCATGGCGATCGGTATGAAGATCACCTTCTTGCCGGCGAGGTCGGTGCCCGCCGAGGTCGATCCGGTTGAACCCATCGCCGCGGCTGCCGCGACCAGAAAAGCCATAGCTGCGGTTCGGACGCGATTTCCAATTCTATAGACCATATTCTATTCTCCTCCTTGGTTTGATTATCAGTCTTTAAAGATCGCCAACGGTGTCCGTTTCGGTGTCCCTGGGGTTCAGATAATTGTCGATGACGATTGCAAAGATCAGGACCAGCCCCCTCAGGGCGTCCTGCATCTGGGTGGTAAAGTTCATGAGCGTCATCCCATTGCGCAGTATTGCGATGAGTGCTGCCCCGACCAGGATGTTCTTGAGGCCGCCGCGGCCGCCGCGAAGAGGTATGCCGCCGAGCACCACGACCAGGATCACATCAAACAGCAGGGTTCCGTTCGAAACAGTCCGGAAGTCGACCGCACCGCTGGCCGCCGAGGTGACAAGACCGGCGAGAAGTGCGGTGACGGCGGCGAAGACGTACACCACCACCGTGGTCGTTCTCACCGGCAGGCCGGTCAGGCGGGCAGCCTGATAATTGTCGCCCATGGCGTAGATGATGCGCCCGGCCGTCGAGTAGCTGAGCAGCACCCCGGTCGCCACAAGGGTAGCGATCATCAGCGCGACCGGAACCGTCAGGCCGGGCAGGATGTTTCCTGACAGGAAGAGCACCGCGGGGTTGGATTTCGGCAGCAGCAGGATGAATTCGCCACGCAGTATCGCGAACCGAAACAGGCCGGTGATGAACATAGCCGATGCCAATGTCGCCAGCATGGCTGAGATGCCCACATAGGCGATCAGAAAGGCGTTCACGAATCCGACCAGGACCATGGCGGCGACCGCCACCGGCAGCGCCAGCGAGGCTGGGCTGCCGCCGGTAACCAGGATGCTGAAAATGGTTGCCCCTGCCACCATCTGGGCGATCAGAGACAGATCCAAGCCCCTCGATATGATCACGACGGCCATGCCGCAGCTC
>Ga0207671_10001556_pt1 | contig 26259 bp, 22 predicted proteins | sample KBSC24metaG_FD_184352 | JGI IMG/M metagenome (GOLD analysis project Ga0207671, IMG submission 184352) | Corn rhizosphere microbial communities from Kellogg Biological Station, Michigan, USA - KBS C2-4 metaG (SPAdes) (version 2) | ecosystem: Host-associated > Plants > Roots > Rhizosphere > Soil... | reverse complement strand
CACCGCGTCTCCCCGTCTCCGTGTCACTTTTGCGGCAGCGGTGGTTTGCTCAAAGTGCAATCCACCGACAACGCCCGCAGGAAATTCAATACATCCTCACGCTGCTGGGGATCAATCTTGTGTGGCTGGAGGTTCTTCTTGTCCAAATACTGGTTCGGCTTGCCTCCCGCCAGCATGATATCGACCGCCTCCTCGAGTAGCTTCGCGCTTCCGTCATGAAAGTACGGTGCTGACTTCGCGATATCTCGCAATGTCGGCGTTTTGAAAGCGCCGGTGTCTTCCGGTTTTTTCGTAACCGTGAACCGCCCGACGTCCGGTTTTTCCTGGTCCATCCCGATCCCGACGTTGTGATACTGCTGATCGGTGAACAAAACTCCATCGTGGCAGTTGTTACATTTGATCGCCTGGAAAATATTCCAGCCGCGAATCGCACTCTGACTCATCGCGCTCTGGTCGCCGGCGCGGTAACGGTCCCACGCAGTGTCGCCGCTGATGATCGTTCGCTCGTATGCGGCGATGGCCTTCATCATGTTCTCGGGCGTCGCGTCGCTCTGAAACACTTTTTGAAACTGCTCTTTGTATCCCTGTAACGCGTTTATCTTTGCAACGATCTCGCCCGTCTTCTCGCCGACGGCCATGTTACCACCGGTCCATGCAGCCATGGCCTGCTTCTCGAGCGAGCCGCTGCGCCCGTCCCAGTAAAACTCTTTGTGATATCCGATGTTCCAAAGCGTCGGGCTGCTGCGCGCGAGTGTCTTGTTTCCTGGTCCAATCGCCTTTGGTAGACCATCCGTCAATCCCTTTTCACAGACGTGACACGAGTAACACGACCTTGAACCGTCGATGCTGAGCCGTTCGTCGAAAAACAACTGCCGGCCCAACGCGACTTTTTCCGGTGTCAGGGGGTTGTCTCCCGGGATCACCATCGCTTCGTATGTCGTGAGCTGGGCGGGAAGCGGCTGAATCTCCGGACTGAAAGCCTGAGTTGCCGGAACGGTGTTTCTCTGACAACCGACGATGAACGTAACGGCAACAACAAGCACGCCGAGGCTAATCAATAAAAGCCGAAATTTTGTCGTACTCATAGAATTCCACACGGGATACAGCAGTGGCCCTCCATTCGTGTTTAGGTGGTCTATCGGCGGATTCTTACATCTGCGTCCGTGAAATGTCTAGACGGAATGTGTATTCTGCAAGCCGGCATGTACAGTTTGCGAAAGCATTTTGGCCTCGTGGTAGTTGCGTTGGTCCTTGCGTCGTCCGCGTGTTCCGGCAACAACGAAAACGCGCACACGACGGCGACGACGTTTGTTTCACCGCCGCCGCGACAGGTGCTGCGTGCGGAGTCGAGACAGGGGAAACAAGTACTGGCCAAGCCTGATGATCCGAAGTTGAGAGTCGATCCCGCTAAGCCGTTACTGATATTCAATCTCGCTAATGGCAGAACATTTCGTGACGACGAGGAAGTCGTGATTGACTTCTCACTCGCGAATGCAAAGTTGAAAGGCGATGGTGGCGAGTATCGCATTCGCTACTTTGTCGACGATGATGAGATGCAGTGGATCGATCGCTGGGAGCAAGTCGTGCTGACTGGTTGGATCGCGGGTAAGCACACGATCCGGTTGGAATTGATTGGACCCGACGGCTGGCCGTATCACAACGGCGACTACAACGTCGTGACACGTGAGGTAATTATCTCAAAATGACAAATGACAAATGATTCTTTCCATCAGTTGGTGAAAGACGCCGCGACGTGCACGCTCTGTCCCGCCATGTGTGGGCGCAGCGCAGTCCTGAGTGCTCGCAACGGCTCGCCGGAAGCGCGTGTGATGTTCATTGGCGAGGCGCCGGGAAGAAAAGGCGCCGATCGGACGCGCGTGCCTTTCTCAGGTGACCAGTCAGGTGCGAATCTCGATCGCTTTCTGGATTCGATCAAGTTGACTCGCGAAGAAATCTTCATCACGAGCGCCGCGCTTTGTAATCCACGGTCTGAGTCTGGCGCAAACCGCCGGCCGGCACAGAAAGAACTCAAAAACTGTTCGAGCTTCCTGCGACGAACGATCGAAGTCGTCAATCCGCGCGTGATCGTGACGCTGGGTTCGGTTGCGCTCGAGGCGCTGAAGCGCATTCAATATCATGAGTTCAATTTGAAAGAGTCGGCGGCACAGATTCAGTCGTGGAACAATCGAGTGCTGGTGCCGATTTACCATCCGAGTCCGCAGGTGCTGGCGTCGCACCGGCGAGAAGCGGAGCAGTTGCAGGATTACCAGGTGGTGGCGAAGGCAGTAAGAGGATGATCGATTACGCAGCAGTTCGGGATGGTGGGGCCGGGTTGATAGATCTTTCGTCGCGTGGTCGCTTACGAGTGAGCGGCTCGGAAGCGACGATGTTTCTCAACGGGCTGATCACGAACGACATGAAAACGCTCGGCGAAAACCGATGGATGCCGGCGGCATTCCCGACGGTGCAGGGAAGATTGATCGGTGCAGTGCGGGTCGTGCGTGAAAGGAGCGGGTTTCTTATCGACACTGATGCCGAGTCGCATGAAGCGGTTTTGAAAACAGTTTCGAGATTCACGCTCGCCGGCGATTTTCACGTTAAGGATCTGACAAGCGAAACTGCGTTCGTGTCGGTCCAGGGGAAGCGTGCGGTCGAAGTCGTTGAAAATGTGTTTGGAACGTCGTTGTCAGATTTACCGCGCGACGGTGTTTTCGAGACGCAGTGGCAAGACGCGGCGGTGACGATTATTCGCGCAACGCACACGGCTGAAGATGGTTTTGACCTCCTGATCGACTCGGCTCACGGCGCGCAACTGAGGCAAGCCCTCACCGACGCTGATGCACAGGCCGTTAGCGCGGAGATATTCGAGATCCTGCGAATCGAAGCCGGCATCGCACGTTTCGGGCGCGACATGGATGAAACGAACGTCGTCACCGAAACGAATCTCGACGACGCAGTGAGCTACACGAAAGGTTGCTACCTGGGCCAGGAGATCATTGTGCGCATAAAGCATCGCGGTCACGTGGCGAAGAAACTCACCGGGCTGCGTTTCCAAACCGGCGGCCCCGTCGAACCCGGATCAGTTATCAAATCCGCCGACGGCAAAGAGATTGGAAAACTAACGTCAACTGCGTTTTCGCCGAAGCTTGAAGCAACGATCGCGCTCGGCTACGTGCGGTACGAATATCTGACACCGGGAACACGTGTCGTGATCGATCCCGAAAACGAGGCGACGACCGCCGAGCTTCCGTTCATCCGTGGCAGTTGGTACGAGGACAATGGCTGAAGACATCGATTTCCAACAGGCGCAATTGGCCTACTCGATTATCGAGCGGTTGATCGAGCATACGCGGGTCGTTAGCGACTTGGTCGCGATGATGGCCCAGGTGCTCGACGAAGACACAACCAAAGCCCTCACGCAAACGCCGACCTGGACGGCTTATCTCGATAGCCGTCGCGCGATGGAACAAACCAGGGCTGATGTAGAGAAGTTTGCGGAAATACTGAAAGGCTTGGATCCACATTAGACAGGATTTGACCGATTTTTTCAGGATTCACACGATTAAATCCTGAAAAATCTTGTAAATCCTGTCAACGAATTACCATGATCACCTGGCGCTCGCGTCCCCCATCGAACTCGCAAAGAAAGATCCCCTGCCAGCGCCCGAGCAGCAACTTTCCATCCTGAAACGGTATCGTCACGGATGGTCCGGTCAAACTCGCCTTGATGTGTGCGTCCGAATTCTCTTCGCCGTGACGAAAGCCCATTCCGTGTTGCGGAATCAACGTGCGCAGAGCATGCAACATGTCTCTCGGCACATCCGGATCGGCGTTCTCATTGATCGTCAGACCTGCCGTCGTGTGTTGCACATAAAGCACCACCACACCTTCGCGCGCGCCTGACTCTTTCAGCTTTTCTGTGACTGCGTCGGTGAACTCAACCAGCTCTTCGCGTTGATGCGACTTTACCTTTAGAACATACATCTCAACTACCAGAGGCTTTGCGCTTCAACAACGCCCAACCGGTCGGCAAAACGGCGGCCGCGAGAGCGATCTTGATTAAGTCGCCCGGGAGGAAAGGCCAAACTGCGGTTTGGAAAGCTACATCAGGCGGAGTCGTCGTGATCACCGAAAACCACGCACCGCCGACGAAGAGAATGATCAGCGAACCGATACCCATCGCCGTCACGGCGCTCCAGTAGTTCTTGTCCCAACCGTGTTCAGCAAATGCGCCGGTGACAAACGCCGCCGCTGGAAACGCGATGAGATATCCCCCGGTTGGACCAAAGAACCGCACGATCCCCCCGCCACCACCTGAAAAAAACGGCAGACCAACCGCGCCTTCGATCAGGTAAGCGATCACGGCCGCCGCGCCCAACCGCGATCCGAGCAAAGCACCAGTCAGCAGCACTGCGAACGTCTGTCCCGTGATCGGCACTGGTCCAATCGGGATCGTGAACTGCGCGAAAGCCGCAATGAACAAACTAAAAACAATCACCAGCCCCGCGGAACGGGTCCAGTCGAGCGGCGCAAGCACCGCCTCCATTAACGTGTCTGCCTTATCATAAGTACTCATTTGTATGCCTTATGTGCCTTTTTGTGGCTAATCTCCAGCCGCGCTCTTCACAACTTCTGTTTCCACCGGTCGCTGCTCCAGTGCCATCGAGCCAATTCGCATTCCGTGGAACGAACGCCAGACGAAGAAAACTGACACGAGGAAGAACACCGCGGCAAGTATCTGCGTCAACGTCGGGTCGCCGTTGTTGCGCGCCGTCAAACTAACCGCCAGCTCAACCGCCAGCAATCCGAACAGCGTCGTGAACTTGATCACCGGATTCATCGCCACTGACGACGTGTCTTTGAACGGATCGCCAACCGTATCGCCGACGACGGTCGCATCGTGAAGTGCAGTGCCTTTCATCTTCAGATCGACTTCGACGACTTTCTTCGCATTGTCCCACGCACCACCGGCATTCGCCATGAAGATCGCCTGGTACAGACCAAAGATCGCGATCGAGATCAAATACCCGATGAAGAAGAACGGTTCGACGAACGCGAACGCCAGCGTCGAGAAAAACACGGTCAGGAAGATATTGAACATGCCCTTCTGCGCGTACTGCGTACAGATCTGCACGACCTTCTTGCTGTCTTCGACTGACGCTTTCTCAACGCCTTCCAGCCGGATGTTTGCTTTGATGAACTCCACCGCACGATATGCACCAGTCGTCACCGCCTGAGTTGACGCGCCGGTGAACCAGTAAATAACCGCGCCGCCCGTGATCAATCCGAGCACAAACGGTGCGTGAAGCAGCGACAAGCCTTCCGTGTTGACCCGCAAACCTTCCGTGAGCGCCATGATGATCGAGAAGATCATCGTCGTCGCGCCGACCACCGCCGTTCCAATCAACACCGGTTTCGCCGTTGCTTTGAACGTGTTACCGGCGCCGTCGTTCTCTTCCAGCAGGTGCTTCGCGCGAGAGAAGTTTACGTTGACGCCGAAATCCCGCTTCACTTCGTTTTCAACGTCCGGCACCTGCTCGATCAGCGACAGCTCATAGACCGACTGCGCATTGTCTGTCACTGGTCCATACGAGTCGACGGCGATCGTCACCGGACCCATACCGAGGAAGCCAAACGCCACCAAACCGAAACCAAAAACCGGCGCGGCCACGGGATCCACCATCAACGCGCCCAAGCCCAAACCAGCCGCCGCACCGAGGTTAGTGAAGAAGTAAGCAATGGCCATCAAGCCCACGATGCTGATGCCGAGCCAGTAGGCCGAGAAATTGCCTGCAACCAGACCCGACAGGATGTTCAGCGATGGCCCACCCTCTCTCGACGACGTAACAACCTCGCTGACGTGCCGCGATTCGGTGGAGGTAAAGATCTTCACCAGCTCGGGAATGAGCGCGCCGGCGATCGTGCCGCACGAAATGATCGTCGCGAGTTTCCACCAGAGCGTCGGATTGCCGCTGAGTGTAGGAATCGTCAAGTAAGAAATCGCAAAAGTGATCACGACCGATACGACTGAAGTGATCCACACGAGCGACGTCAGCGGCGCTTCGAAGTTCATCGAATTCGCATTTTTGTACCGCGCCTTCGCGATCGTGTCGTTGATGAAGTAGGACAACGCGCTGGCGATGATCATCATGACGCGCATGACGAAGATCCACACCAACAACTGCACCTGCACTGTTTGGTTTGAGACACCGAGAAGGATGAACGTGATCAGCGCGACGCCGGTGACGCCGTAGGTTTCGAAACCGTCCGCGCTTGGTCCAACCGAGTCGCCGGCGTTGTCGCCGGTGCAGTCTGCAATCACGCCGGGGTTACGCGCATCGTCTTCCTTGATCTTGAAGACGATCTTCATCAGGTCGGAACCGATGTCAGCAATCTTCGTGAAGATGCCACCCGCGATACGCAACGCAGCCGCGCCGAGTGATTCACCGATCGCGAAACCGATGAAGCAAGGGCCCGCGTAACTTCCGGGAATGAACAGCAGGATGCAGAGCATGATCAGCAGCTCGACGCTGATCAGCATCATGCCGATGCTCATGCCGGCTTTTAACGGAATGGCGTACAGTGGAAATGGTTTGCCCTCGAGACTCGCGAATGCTGTGCGTGAATTGGCGAAGGTATTGACGCGAATGCCGAACCACGCGACGCCGTAACTTCCCGCGATACCAACCAAACTGAAGAACAGGATGATCGCCACGCGGAACGGCTCGAAACCCAGCAGCACGCCGAAGTAAAGAACGATGATCACCGCGATAAACGCTTCGAGAATTAGGATGAACTTGCCCTGCGTCGTGAGATACGTCTTGCAGGTGGTGTAGATCAGTTCCGAGATCTCGCGCATCGCGCGGTGCACCGGCATCTTCTTCAGGTTCATGTAGATCGCAAGACCGAAGCCGAGGCCCAGAACGCAGACCGCGATGCCAAACAAAAGCAAATTGTGACCGCTAATCCCGTTAAAGAAGGGCACCCGCGTCAGATCCGGAAGCTCGAGGTTTGCTTCGCCCCCGGGACGATGCTGCGCATAAGTTGGGACGGCGAAGGCCAGGGTCGCGAGGGCGGCGCTCAGACAAATTGCGACACGCCGAAGTACGTTTTCCACCATTGAAATCCTTTCCGATTCTTCTAGAAGATGGCGAGTTAATCTAACGAAAGTGCGTATTATCCACAGATTACACAGATTTTTCAAAGAGGGGCTCTTGAAGCTGTGTGATTTGGGGGCCCTTTCGCGTTCCCAGCCAGCGACGGATGGAGTCGAGCATGATCACAACCGCGGCAAACATGATGATTGCGGTCAGGCTCGTGTTGATGATGCCCTGAAGCGAAGTTTCCGGTTTTTGCGCCAGCGGCCAGAAAATGTCGGTAATTGATTCGAATCCGGCGACGAGCGTCGTGGTGCTCACAAAAACGAGCGGCAAGAGCGTCACCCACGCATATTTGGCCTTGCCGGAGTTGATCACAATCGTGGTTGCGACGCACAAAGCGACAGCGGCCAGCAGTTGATTGGCGATGCCAAACATCGGCCAGATCGTCGAGATCGAGCCTGACCAGATGAACGCCGCCCAGGCTGCGACAACCAGCAGAGACGTAACCACGGAACCGGGGAGCCAGTTTGGCTCTTCGAGCTTCTTATAGAACCGCCCGCCAAACTCGCCCACGAGGAATCTCGCGACGCGCGTTCCCGTGTCGATCGTCGTGAGGATAAACAGCGCTTCAAACATGATCGCGAAGTGATACCAGTACTTCATAAAACCGCCGAAGCCTGGTATGCCTGAGAAAATCTTCGCGATGCCGAGTGCGAGCGTGACGGCGCCACCGGTGCGGCCACGCAGGTTTTTCTCGCCTGATTCCTGTTCGAGTCGATCGATCTCCTGCGGTTTGAGGTTGAAACCTTCGGCAGTGTGCGTGTCGACTAGTTGCACGTATGCTGACTTCTGAGCCTCCGTGCGCTGTGCCGTGTTGATGGCGAAATAGTCGCCGGGGAACAACGACGACGCCGCAATGAGAGCTACGACGCCAACGACGCCTTCCATCAACATGCCGCCGTACCCGATGATGCGCGTGTCAGTCTCTTTGGCGATCATCTTCGGCGTTGTGCCCGAAGAGACGAGCGCGTGAAAACCCGAGATGGCGCCGCACGCAATCGTGATAAAGACGAAGGGATAGAGCTTGCCGGGAATCACGGGTCCACCGCCGGCAGTGAACGGAGTAAACGCGGGCATGTTGAGATGTGGAGCGACGATGATCACTCCGAGAATCAAAAACGCGATCGTTCCGATTTTCAAATACGACGACAGATAATCGCGCGGGCAGAGCAACATCCAGACGGGCAGCACGGAAGCGATGAAACCGTACGCGGCCATGATCACGATTAGGCTGTTTCGCGAAAGCGTGAACGTCTGAGCGAAGGATGAGTCGGCGATTCTACCGCCCAGCCAGACGGCAAACAGCAGTCCGACAATTCCGATGATGCTCGCTTCCGCGATTTTTCCTTTGCGGAAGCGATACATGTACAAGCCCATCAGAAGCGCGAGCGGGATCGTGAAGCCGACGGTGAACGTTCCCCACGGCGACTCGGCGAGCGCGTTGACGACAACCAGGCCGAGACCCGCGAGTGCAATCACGACGATAAACAGAATCGCGATGCCGGCGACGAGTCCGGAGAGTGGACTGATCTCGGTGCGCGCCATCTCAGCGAGTGACTTGCCTTTGCGCCGCACGCTGCCTGCCATGATCATGAAGTCGTGTACGGCGCCGCCGAGACAAACGCCGATGACCAGCCATAACAGTCCTGGTAAAAAGCCAAACTGCGCGGCGAGTACCGGTCCTATCAACGGTCCCGCGCCGGAGATCGCTGCGAAGTGATGACCGAATAACACCCATTTGTTCGTCGGATAGTAGTTGTGGCCGTCGTACATCGTCTGCGACGGCACCGGGCGCGAATCGTCAAGGGCCAGGACTTTCGCGGCGATGAAGGCGGAGTAATAGCGATACGAGATCGCGATCACGCAAAGTGCACCGATAATGATTGGAAGCGCGCTCATCTTTTAGACAGGTTTTAGACAGGATTATCGAGATTTTCTGATGATTTACATATTCATGTTAATCCTGAAAAAAATCGTGTAAATCCTGTCAAACTTCTTCTTTCTTCTGCGTGCCGAGGGCGATGCCGATCGCGCCACCGAGCAGGCCGCCGATGATGATCAGCAGTCCGTACAAAGTCTGATCATGCTTCTCCGCGCTCGCATTGAACGCCTCGGAAAAAAGTTCTCGCGGCGCGACGTCGTGCGGAATCACGAAGAGTCCCACCGCCACCAGCATGAAACAGATCGCCGCGAACTTCAGCCCCACGGGCGTGAGCGACGGCCGCCCCAATTTCTGCCCGACGGCGCTGCGCGTGTATCCATACGAAAGATAGACTGCCAGACCCAGCATTAGCCAGCCGACAAACCGCCAGTACGAACCTTCCGGCAGGAAATAGATCAGCAACGCACACGACACGGCGCCTAATCCCGGCAATAAGTACGGCCCCAACGGAACTCTGAACGGCCTCGGTCGCGCAGGATCCTTGTGCCGCAAAACCATCACGCCGACACACACGAGAACAAACGCGAAGAGAGTGCCGATGTTAGTCAAACTCACCATCTCATCGACAGTCGCAAACGCCGCGATGCCACCAACAGCAACGCCCGTCAGAATCGTCGTGACGTGTGGCGTCTTGAAACGCGGATGCACACTCGCGAACACCGAAGGCAGCAGTCCATCGCGAGCCATCGAAAAGAAGATGCGCGGCTGTCCGAGTTGAAACACGAGCAGCACCGCCGTGTGTGCGACGACAGATCCGAAAGCGATGACCGTGTTTTGCCACAACGCCTGTGGCGCAACGCTTTCGAGCGCCATCGTGAGCGACTCACCTCGCTGCGCGGAGGTCCAACCCACAAGCGTCTTCCACGGCACCATTCCCGTGAACACAGCAGCGACCGCGATGTAAAGAATCGTGCAAATGATTAGCGAAGCAATGATCCCAACGGGGAGATCTCTGGAGGGGTTCTTAGTCTCTTCCGCGACGGTGCTCACGGCGTCGAAGCCGATGTAAGCAAAGAAGACGACTGCTGCTCCAGTCAGTGTTCCCATCCATCCCTGAGGCTGGAACGGTTTCCAATGCTCCGTCATTTGTGCGGGCGAAACGTAGTAAAGCGCGAGACCGATGAAGAACAGCAGCACGAGAATCTTGATGAGCACCATGATCGCGTTGAAGGCCGACGACTCTCTAATGCCCCAAACCAGCACGATCGTGATGAGCGCAACGATTCCAAACGCAAGAATGTTGAAAACTATCGGCACGCCACCGATATGAGGCGCGGCGGCGAGTGTTTCCGGAGTCGCGGTGCGATAGTTCGACGTCAACCAATCGGGAATGTGAATCCCCAGATTGCGCATCAGTCGATTAAAAAACTCGGCCCAGCTAATCGCGACGGCCACGTTGCCGATCGCGTATTCGATGATCAAGTCCCAACCGATGATCCACGCGACGAGCTCGCCGAGCGTCGCGTATGAATAGGTGTAAGCCGAACCTGAGATCGGAACCATCGACGCGAGTTCGGCGTAACAGAGCGCAGTGAAACCACAAACGACGCCCGTAATGACGAACGAGAGCATGAGCGACGGACCTGCGCCGGCGCGTTCGGGTGTGCCGGCGGCAGCGGTGCCGACAGTGGCGAAGATTCCGGCGCCGATGATTGCTCCAATGCCGATGAGCGTGACGCTGAAGGCGGTGAGCGTGCGCCTCAGCGATATTTGCGGCCCGCCAACGCTAGCGAGAATTTCGTCAAGACTCTTGGTACGAAAAATTCCTTGAAGCAAGGTGTTCGCCTCCGGGAGTTAATTTTCGATTACTCTGACTTGCAGTTGGGAAAGCTTGCGGAGTTTGGCATGGATTTCCGAGTCTTGTAAATCCTTAAGACCAGTTTGACACGAATTTACAGGATGCGGGGCTGATGGTAGTGTTCGGGTAATGTTTCCCTTTAGAAACATTCTCTTCCCAACCGATTTCTCTGTGCACGCTCATGCGGCGCTCAAATACGCCGCTGCGTTTGCTCAACATGGGCGTGGTCGTGTTTTCCTCTTTAATGCGCAGGACGCGAGAGTTCCGGCGAGTTTGCCGGAACAGATGAAGAGTTTACTTTCTGACCCGCTGTTGAGCGGCGTAGACGCGGAACCGATCCTCGTCGAAGGCGAACCTCGCGTTGAGATCGCGCGTGCGGCGATCGATCACGACATCGATCTCACGACCGTCGTGATGCGCGACCGCAATCGACTGTCGCGCGCGTTTGGCGCCTCGATTGCCGAAGAGATCGTCGCCGAATCGCCGTGCGCGGTGCTTGCGATCCGTCCGCCGCAACGGGAGTTCGTCCGGCAAAGTGAGATCAGGCTGAACAACATTCTGTTGGCGACGAACTTCCGTCCATCCTCCGTCGCCGCAACTCAGCTCGCGACGCAGATCTCGAATCAACTGGGTGCAACACTGCACGCGGTTTACGTGATCGGAGATTACTTCGAGCAGATCTCGGTAATGTTTCCCGAAGGCGGACTCGCAGCGCTGACGCGTTTACGAAGTTACGTGCAGGAGCGCATGGGTCAACTCTCGCGCAGCGGTGGTGCAACGTCGCATATCGCGGAGGGCAGACCATACCAGGAGATCGTGAAACTTGCCACGACAGTCGACGCGGACCTGATCGTGATCGGAACGGCCGTTCACGGATCGTTGTTTGGGAACAGTCAGGTATTGGGATCTGAGATCGAGCGAGTGATCAGAAACGCACCCTGTCCGGTGCTTTGCGTTCCAGCAGCCAGGGTCGTGACGCCGCTGCCCGCGCTGGTGACGCAGATCGTGCCTCAGACTTAGCTACAAAAGGGCACAAAAGGCACACAAGAAAAACCATTTCTGTTTTGCGTCTTTTGTGCCTTTTTGTGGCTAATTACTTCTTCTCGACGGGCTTCTTATCCACAGGGCGCCCTTCCTGTTTCCACAGATTGAAGCCGCCCAGTAAAGCTGCTGCGTTGTCGATTCCTTTAGTTTTGAGTTGGCCCACCGCACCGGCGGACGTATGTTCCTTCGTTCAAGAACAATACGCGATGATCTGCTTGTCGCGCGGCAGTTCGTTCACGTGATTGAGGATCTCGTTGGCTGGAATCAGCCGCGAGCCGGGAATGTGCCCCATGTCGTATGAGTCCTGCGAGCGAACGTCAATGACATACGCCTTCCCTTCCTTCATCAACGTTTCGAGCTCGGCGGTTGTGACGCGAGGCGCGTTGTCAGAGGTAAGTACTTCCGGACTGGCATTCGCGTTCTGCGAATGGCTTTTGACTGTGGTGTCGATGGCGTTACACGCTGCAAAAATCATGGCGGCCGTCAAAATCAGTGCCGGATAAAGATATTTAAGACGCATAGAACCCTCCGGGGTAGTTTGGGTTCGCTTACTGTCGTACGCGCAGTGAAATTTGTCAATGTCGCCCGCGGGAATGTTATAGTTTCGGCTCCCAATCTGGGACTCTTATGACCCAACCCTCGGACACGATTCAGTGGGCGAAGGTAATCGACCATACGCGCTGTATCGGCTGTCACGCGTGTACGACCGCGTGCAAGTCTGAGAATCTCGTGCCGCTTTCGGTCACGCGCACGTACGTCAAGCACGTCGATATCGGCGTGTTTCCGCAGGCGCGCCGCGCTCACCAGGTGACGCGTTGCAATCAATGCGCTCATGCTCCTTGTGTCACTGCCTGCCCGACGACGGCGATGTTCAAACGCGACGACGGCATCGTCGATTTCGATAAGTCGATCTGTATCGGGTGTAAAGCGTGTATGGCCGCGTGCCCGTACGACGCAATCTTCATCAACCCTGAAGATCACTCCGCAGAGAAGTGCAACTTCTGCGCGCACCGCATCGACATGCAGCTTGAACCCGCGTGCGTCGTCGTTTGTCCAACGCAGGCGATTCTCGTTGGCGACATGAAGGATCCGGATTCGTACGTCGCGCAGATCATCAACCGCGACACTGTTGCCGTCCGTCGCCCCGAGAAAGAGACGCTGCCGAAGCTTTTTTACAAGGGCGCGCACCAGGCAACGCTCGATCCGCTCGCCGCTCGTCGTCCTGAAGGCGGGTTGTTTATGTGGAGCGAGCAACAGGAAGGCACCGGTTACGTGACTTCCGGCAATCCGAACTTCAACAACACTTCGGCAGCGGCGTTGCTCTCGTATGACGTCGCGCATTCGATTCCGTGGGATTGGCGCGTGGGGCTTTACACTTGGACGAAGGGGATCGCGTCTGGTGTTTATCTCGTCGCTGCGTTGCTCGTGCTGCTTGGCTTCGTCGGAGTGACTGACTCGATTTGGCTGTGGGCGACGCCGGTTATCTCCGGCGCGTTTCTCGCGATCACTGGTGGGCTGTTGCTGTGGGACCTCGAACACCCCGAACGTTTTTACCTGATCTTCACGCGACCGCAGTGGCGCAGTTGGCTCGTGAAGGGCGCATTCATCATCGCGGGCTACACGGTTGTGCTTGCGCTGCACTTCGTTGCGAGCTGGCTTGGGTGGAGAACTTTTCAGACGCGACTCATGATGGCCGGAATTCCATTGTCGATAATGACTGCTGTTTACACGGCATATCTCTTCGCGCAAGCGAAGGCGCGCGACATGTGGCAAAACCCTTTGCTGCCGCCGCATCTGTTTTTCCAGGCGATACTGTTGGGGTCGGCGATTCTATTGCCGCTGATGGTGCTGGTGAGAAACATCACGGCGATAGAGCGGTTTATGGGCTTCATGCAACCCGAAACGCGCTTCCTGCTGTGGCTCCTTGCGCTCTCGAGTTTTGTTCATTTGTTTATGGTTTGGGGTGAAGTCTCTTTGACGCATCCCACGGCACATGCGCGACTCGCAATCTGGGAGATGGTCAAGGGGCGCTACCGGTACGAATTTTCTTTGGGGATTGCGATGTCACTGCTCGGCGGTCTTTTGGCGCTGCTGGGAGCACTGGAAATCCTGAGTGCATCCATCGGCATCGCGGGAACCCCACTCGCGTTGATGGGCCTGATGCTCTTCGAGAACGCCTATGTACAATCCGCGCAGTCAGTGCCACTTGCATAGGGTCACAAAATGCACAAAGGCACACAAATGAGTGATAAGGAAACTTTCTACCCTGGGCCGAGCCGGAGTCATCTCGCGGCGTTCCCGCCGAAGGAGCGTTGGGATGATTGGACGGAGTTGGATCCGAAGGCGTGGCCGCGGAGGAAGGAAAGGCATTATTCGTTAGTTCCCACCACCTGTTTCAATTGCGAATCTGCTTGCGGACTGCTTGCTTACGTCGACAAAGTCACCGGCGAGATTCAGAAATTCGAGGGGAATCCGGAACACCCCGGCTCGCGTGGACGCAACTGCGCCAAAGGTCCGGCAACACTCAACCAGGTAACGGATCCGGATCGCATTCTTTACCCACTCAAACGCGCGGGAAAACGCGGTGAAGGAAAATGGGAACGCACCACGTGGGATGAAGCTCTCGACACGCTCGCCGCGCGTATTCGCAACGCAATCGTGGAAAATCGCCGTCACGAAATCATGTACCACGTTGGGCGGCCCGGTGAAGATGGCTTCACCGAGCGTATTCTCGCCGCGTGGGGGATCGACGGGCACAACTCACACACGAATATCTGTTCGTCCGGCAGTCGCGAAGGCTATCAACTCTGGATGGGTCTCGACCGACCGAGCCCGGATCACGCAAACGCGAAAGTCATACTTCTGATCAGCGCACACCTCGAATCCGGACACTACTTCAATCCACATGCGCAGCGCGTTATCGATGGTAAAGCCAACGGAGCGAAGTTAATCGTGTTTGACACGCGACTCTCGAACACGGCAACGCACGCGGATTATTGGGCGTCGCCATATCCCGGCTCCGAAGCCGCGATCCTCCTCGCGATCGCGAATTACTTGATCCAAAACGATCTCTACGATCGTGAATTCGTCGAGCAGTGGTGGAACTGGAAAGAGTTCCTGGCTGCGGAAGGAGGAGCCACAGATTTTACGGATTTTGAACTGCGATTGAAGCAGATCTACAAAGAGTGCACGTTTGAGTTTGCGGCGGCTGAATCAGGCGTCGATGCGCGGATGATCGAGGAGATCGCGAAGGTCGTTGCTACAGCAGGTTCGCGTTTTTCAAGTCACAACTGGCGCAGCGCAGCTTCAGGCGTCAGCGGTGGTTGGACCGTAGCGCGTTGTCTCTTCATGTTGAATGCGCTGCTCGGCGCGGTCGCGACTGAAGGCGGTGTTTATCCAAACGCGTGGAACAAATTCGTGCCGCGGCCGATTTACACGCCGCCGCATCCGCAGATGTGGAACGAGACGACCTGGCCGCGCGAGTATCCACTGTCGATGAATGAGATGTCGTTTCTATTGCCGCACTTTCTGAAAGACGGCCGCGCGAAACTCGACGTTTACTTCACACGCGTCTACAACCCCGTATGGACCAACCCCGACGGTTTTTCATGGATCGAGATGTTGACCGATCCTGATCTCGTCGGTTGCTACGTCGCACTCACACCGACGTGGAACGAAACTGCCTACTACGCAGACTACGTTCTGCCGATGGGTGTCGGCTCCGAACGCCACGATCTTCACTCTTACGAAACGCACGATTCGCAGTGGCTCGGTTTCCGGCAGCCGGTGATGAAGACCGCGCGCCAGCGTAACGGCGACACAATCGACGACACGCGGCAGATCAATCCGGGCGAGGTGTGGGAAGAAAACGAGTTCTGGCTCGAGTTGACGTGGCGCATCGACAAAGATGGAAGTCTCGGAATTCGCCAGTACGCCGAATCGAAAAAGAAACCCGGCACGCGACTCGGCGTCGACGAATATTACGAATGGATCTTCGACAACTCTGTTCCCGGCTTGCCGGAACGCGCGGCCGCTGAGAATTTGACCCCGCTGGAATTCATGCGGCGCTACGGCGCGTTCGAAGTCAAACAAAAGATCGGAAAGATTTACGACGAAGCTGTCGCTCGCGAAGAGTTGGACGACGTCCATGAAGATCCGTTCGGGAGAGTCTTCACGCGAGCAGCGAAACCTGCTGGACCAAACATCGTTCCGCTTCCGTTGCCGGATGGAGATCGAGACGGGCGTCGACTCGCCGGCATCAACGTCAATGGAGAGATCAAACGTGGTTTCCCGACGCCGAGTGGGAAGTTAGAGTTTTATTCATCCACGTTGAGTCGCTGGGGCTGGCCGGAGCTTTCGATACCAGCGTACTTCAAGAGTCACGTTCACAAAGACAATCTCGATGAAGATCAGACGATTTTGATCTCGACGTTCCGTCTCGCCGTGCAGATTCACACGCGGAGTGCAAACGCAAAGTGGCTCGACGAGATTGCGCACACGAACCCGCTTTGGATTCATCCCACACACGCGGCGAAGCTCGGCGTGCGCACTGGCGATCTGGTGCGCGTCGAAACAGAGATTGGTTACTACGTTGTGCGGGCGTGGGTGACGGAGGGGATCAAACCCGGCATCGTCGCGTGTAGTCATCACATGGGGCGGTGGAAACTGACTGACGAAGGTCAACGACAGTTGATGGCGACCGTGAAGCTGGACCGCAACGGGACTGAGTGGAAGCTGAAACGTCAGAGAGGGATCGAGCCCTACGAGTCGCAAGACGCGGACACCTTGCGGATCTGGTGGAAGGACGCCGGAGTACATCAGAACATGACGTTTCCAGTGCATCCGGATCCGATTTCCGGCATGCACTGCTGGCACCAGGCGGTGCGTGTCCGAGCTGCTGAGCCGGATGATGAGCCGGGCGATATTTTTGTTGATACGGCGAAGTCGCGCGAGGTCTACAGGAAGTGGCTGGCGATGACGCGCCCCGCGGACCAGTATTCGCCAGACGGCACGCGCCGGCCCTATTGGATGCTGCGTCCGTTGAAACCTGCGAGAGAGTTTTATAAATTGAAATGAGCACAGATTCCACCGATGAATATGGATCGCTATCCGTATTCATCCGTGGAATCTGTGATGGAAACTAAGCCGTGAACAACATGTATTTCAAACAGTTCTATCTCGCATGTTTAGCGCACGCGTCGTACCTGATCGGCTCCGATGGCGAGGCGGTGGTCGTCGATCCGCAACGTGACGTCGACGAGTATCTCGCCGAAGCGACAGCACAGGGTTTCGAGATCAAATACGTCATCGAAACGCACCTGCACGCCGACTTCGTGAGCGGCCACCAGGAGATCGCCGCACGCACCGGCGCCGAGATCGTCTTCGGCGAAAAGGCCGGCGCCCAGTTTGCTCATCGCGCCGTGCACGACGGCGAAGAGCTCCGCATCGGCAAAGTCGTCCTGCAAATCATGGAGACGCCCGGTCACACGCCCGAAGGAATCTGCGTGCTCGTAACCGACACCGCATCTCCCGATGAACCACAAAAACTCCTCACCGGCGATACGCTCTTCATCGGCGACGTCGGCCGCCCGGATCTCGCCGGCGGAAAAGGCTACACGCCGCAAACGATGGCCGAGATGATGTACGACAGCCTTCACGGAAAACTGTTGAAGCTGCCGGACGAGGTCGAGGTTTATCCAGCACATGGCGCCGGATCGATGTGCGGAAAAAACATGTCGAAAGAAACGTCATCCACGATCGGCGAGCAGCGCAAATTCAATTACGCGCTGAAGCCGATGAGCAAAGACGAATTTGTGACGATGATGACCGCCGATCTTCCCGAGGCGCCTGTCTACTTTCCAAAAGACGCCGAGATCAATCGTTCCGGCGCGCGTGGACTTTCCGAGTTGCAACCGCCGGCAGCTCTCTCACCGCAACAAGTCCGTGAATTGCACGACGACGGACACATTCTGCTCGACGTACGATCGGCTGCAGACTTCGGCGCTGCTCACGTTCCCGGCTCGATGAACATCGGACTCGGCGGACAGTTTGCGATCTGGGCCGGCAGCTTGATTCCGTTGAACGCCGCGATCGTCATCATCGCCGACACGTCAGCGCAGGTTGATGAGTCGGTTGTTCGTCTCGCACGCGTCGGAATCGAGAACGTCAAAGGTTTCCTCGAAGGCGGTGTTGAAAGCTGGCGCGCGGCCGGTTTTCCGGTCGGTGCGATCGAGCAGGTCACGGTGGCGCAGTTGAAGGAACAGATGGCCAACGGCGATTTGCAAATCGTGGATGTGCGACGCCCGGGCGAATACGTCAATGGACACGTGCCACGCGCGCTCAATGCGCCGCTCGCAAGCCTCGACAAGAGTCTTGGTCCATTGCCACTGAAGAAAGACAAGTTAACAGCCGTCATCTGCGCGGGCGGGTATCGATCCAGTGCCGCGGCGAGCTTGTTAGAGAAACAGGGCTTTTCCAACCTCCTCAACGTCTCCGGTGGAACAGGCGCATGGATTAACGCCGGCTATCCCGTAGAATAATCCGACATGTTCGCGGGAAGACACGGAGACGGGGAGACACGGAGACGCGGAAAATATCGCCGTGTCCCCGTGTCTCCTCGTCTCCGTGTCTTCCCCTCTTCAGAGATACGCCACTAGGGGTGTTGTTATCGATCCGCTTACGTTCAAAATCCTTATTGCGGTCGCCATCATCGTAGTTGCTGCCATTCATGGCTACGGCGCGGCGTGGCTCGCAATCTGGATGCTTTTTCATCCGTACAAGCCCGTCAAGGTTTTTGGTATCACCGTCTGGCCGCAGGGGATGATTCCTCGTCACCGCGAAAAGCTGGCCCAATCGATCGGCAACGCTGTCGGCAACGAACTCGTTTCACAACAGACTGTTTTCGATGCGTTGTTTGAAACAAGTTTCTTTCAACGCAAGGTGGAAGAGTTTGTCGGAACGTACACGAACGATCTGCTCGCGCGCGTGTACCCGTCGTTTATCGATGCGCTGCCGTCACAGGCGCGCGCGCCGATTCTCGACACGATTTCGGCGCTCCAGTATCGACTGGCCGAGTACATCGCCGACATGTTGAAGAGCGAGGAAACGGCGCATGCAATCGAGCACTTCGTCGATAAACAGGTAGACGAGTTGCTCGAGCGTCGCGTGGGGGAGATGGTCAGCGACAAATCACTCGATCGCGCGCTCGAGTTCGTCGAACAGAATGTGCGCCGGCTGATCGCGGCAGAAGGTTTCGAAACGAAAGTGCACGACTTTGTGTCCGGACGTCTCGATGAACTGGCCCACAGCGACGCGACGCTTGCAGAGACGTTCACTACCGAGACAGTTGCATTCATAAAAGATCGCATCGATCAACAGGTGCCGCCGATCGTTCATCACCTCGCCGAGATCGCGACGAGTCAAACGACGCGGAAACAGATCGGTGGTTTGATCAAAAAGGAAGTCGACGAGTATTACGAACAACTCTCGCTATTCAAAAAGATCTTCATCTCTCGCGAACGCATCCACCGCGAAGTCGACGAGCTCGTCAACAAGACGCTGCCGAAGCGTGTTGAAGAATATTTGCGTGGACCAGCGTTCGAACAGGAAGCTGAGACGTTCCTGAATGCGACGATCGACAACGTGTTGGCGCGTCCGTTGGAAGAGCTGATCGGACAATTCGATGCGATCAGGTTTGGCGACTTGAAGTCGCAGATCAGTAACCGCTTGATCGAGATTGTTCGCAGCGAAGCGCTGTCGACTTCGATATCGATTCAATTCTCCGACGCAGTCGAGCGTCTGCGCCCGCAAACGCTCGGCGAAGTGCTGCAACAGCTCGATTCAAACAGCGCCACGCAAGCGAAAGGCCTGTTGACCAGGAGTCTTTTGAGCCTGCTCTCGCGTGACGACACCGCGCGCACGATCAACGCGATCCTGAGCGCGCAGATAGAACGACTGCTGATCGCGCCGATCGGTCGTCTTGGCGATCACGTTTCGCGGGGTGCGATGGAACGCGCGAGTTCGGCGTTGGTCGAGCAAATTACCGAAGTGGCGCGCGAACGTTTGCCGTTCGCGATCGCGGAATTTGACGTCGGCGGGCTGGTGCGAAAGAAGGTATCGGACTATCCTTTGGCGAAACTGGAAGAGCTGGTACTTTCGGTCGCCCAGCAACACCTCAAGACGATCGAGCTATTCGGCGCAATAATTGGTTTTTTCATCGGCGTTGGCCAGGCCATCTACTTTTGGCTCACATACGTCCCGGGACGATAATTAGCCGCGGATAACGCGGATGAAACGAATCAGAAGAAAAATCGTAAACCTCTCGGACTGCCATCAATGGAGGATTCCTAAATGTATTGCGCAAACTGCGGCACGCCCCTCACGCAGGGCCTGAGCTACTGTAACCGCTGCGGCACCAGCTTAAAAGAACGCTCGCAAACAAACACCGCGGCGATCAGCGCCTTTCTCACGGCGATCACGTTGCTCGGCGTCGGTGGCTTGGGAATCATGCTCGCGGGCGCGCTGATACTGCGACGAGGGGCCAACCTGAGCCAGGAGCTGATCGGCTTTTTCATGCTGTTCACGTTTCTGATCATCAGCGTTACGGAGTTCATGCTGGTTAAAAACCTTTCGAAGCTTACCGGCTCGCGTGAACGCCCCAAATACCTGCCGCAGCCCATAACGCAGGATCTGCGGCTGCCGCAGGCGACTCCGCTTGGCGAACCCGTTCCAAGCGTCACTGAAAACACCACGCGCACGCTGGAGTACGCACGGCGCGAACACAGCTAGGAGGAATTATCGATGAGAAAATTTGCGTTGCTATTCTTAATCGTGCCTTTCGTGGTATCCGCCTGCCATCATGGAATGCTCAGCCAGGTCAGAGGTTCCGGTAAGCGCATCTCGGAAAAACGTCAGGTACCGGCGTTCACGTCGATCGAAACCAACGGCTCGTTCGTGGTTACGATTACGTGTCAAAAAGATCCGAGCCTGGAAGTCGAAGGCGACGATAACGTTCTCCAATTGATCACCACCGAAGTGAAGAACAACGTGTTGCACCTGAAAAACAGCAAGGGCTACTCGGTCAGCGAGCCGGTTAAGTTCAAGATCACGGTTCCGACCCTGGAGGGTCTTACGGTCTCCGGCGCCGGCAAGGTTGACGTCAAAGAGATGAAGAGCGACACGTTTGCGATCGATTCGGAGGGCGCTCCATACATCACCGTCGGCGGCGACACCAAAAACCTCAAAGTTAATTCGAACGGCGCAGGCAAGATCGACACTTACAATCTCCGCGCATTAAAAGGAACCGTCGAGTGCAACGGCGCTACAATCGTCGATCTCTTCGTCGCGGACCAACTGGATGTAAAAGTCAACGGTCCTTCAACCGTCACTTACAAAGGCGATCCGGTTGTCAACAAAAATATCAACGGACCCGGAAGAGTTGAGCGCCGCGCGAGCCAGGGTGCTTGATGGTCCAGCCGCAGATTTACGCAGATTTACGCAGATTGATCTGCGTTCATCTGCGTAAATCTGCGGCTGGATTTGACATTAGCATCAGTAATCAATAACTATTTGCGCATCATCGAAAGGAGCTTACGTCCCCAATGACCTACGTAGTTGTGGAATTATGCGTCGATTGCAAGTACACCGACTGCGCAGCCGTTTGTCCTGTTGAAGCTTTTCATGAGTTGACCGATCGTCTTTACATAAATGCAGACACTTGCATCGATTGCGATGCGTGTGTTCCCGAATGTCCGGTCGAAGCGATTTTTGCCGACACAAATGTTCCCGAGAACTACGCTCATTGGACCCAGATCAATATCGACGAAGCTCCGAAGTATCCGATCATAAGTCAGAAAATCCCTGCGCTTCATGGACCGACCTGTACCGGGCCGGAAGAGTGACCGCAGAGTAAGTAGTTTGATCCCAGCGTTATTCCTCATTCTGATCCTCGGAGGATCTGCTTTCGCTCAGTCCGGCCGGCGGACCAAGCCAGCCCCTACTCCGCTTCCGCCGCCGGAAGTAAAACCATCGCCGTCTCCAACACCATCGCTGCCGCCGAAAGCAAACGTCACTGCCGAAAAGGACCAGGACTATCGCTGCACCGCAGACGGCACGCTCACACTTATTCTCGACCACGGCGAGGTCGCAGGTTTTACACCAAAGGAAGTCGACACAAAAGCGGAAATCACAGCCAGACCAGAGCCTCGCTACACGCGCGAAGCTCGCAAGCTGGGCGTCCAGGGAGTCGTAACTCTGAAAGTGCTGCTTGCCGCAGACGCAAAGATCGATCGAGTCAGAGTTGTCAGGCGCCTGCCTTATGGTCTGACTGAAAACGCGATCCTGGCTGCTTGTGAGATCAAGTTTAAGCCCGCGATGAAGGCCGGCAAGGAGGTGTCGCAATGGACAACGGTCCAATACGGCTTCCTCCTCGCAAACTCCTCCATCTTCGGGCCCTGAGATTGGACCATTGAATTATGAAGCGTTTTGTTTTTCCCGTCGCGCTATGCCTTTGTCTCCTCGCGGTAATTTCCAATCACACGATAGTAGCTGCGAAAGACACGTGGCTCAGTGTTCGGACCAAAAACTTTTTCCTTGTCGGCAATGCTAACGAAAAAGAGATCAAGCGCGTTGGACTCAAGCTCGAACAGTTTCGGGAAGTCTTTACCCGTCTGTTTCCGAACATGAAGTTCAACACGCCGGTCCCGACGACCGTTGTCGTGTTCAAGAGCAAAAGCTCTTACGCGCCGTTTGGTCCGAGAGCCGATACGGCCGGTTACTTCCAGTCAGGACCTGACGTCAACTACATCGCACTAACCACCGAAGACACCGCGGACGATCCGTTCGCCCTGATCTTTCACGAATACACGCATCTGCTCGTCAATAATACTCTCACCAGCGCGCCGCTCTGGTTCAACGAAGGACTCGCGGAGTACTACAGCACTTTCACGATCAGCGACGATCAAAAGATCGTGCTCGGCAGCCCCATCAGCAATCACGTCTTCCTGCTGCGAGAAAGCAAGATGCTGCCGTTGACCACTCTGTTCCAGGTGGACTACAGGTCGCCACACTACAATGAAAGAAGCAAGACGAGCATCTTCTATGCGGAATCGTGGGCGCTGATGCACCACTTGATCATCGGCAAAGCGGGACGGAACGAACAGTTGGGCAAGTTTATCGACCTGCTCAACCGCCAGGTGCCGTTGGAGCGCGCGTTCCAGGACGCCTTCGGAACGACTTTCGAGGCGATGGAGAAAGACTTGCGCAATTACGTCAAGCAGGATCGCTACAACATAATCAGAGGTAACCTCGCACAAAAGATCGAGCTTGACGCGACTGTCGAAACGAAGCCGTTAACCGAAGCCGAGAGCCAGGCGTACCTTGGTGATCTGCTGCTTCACAGCAATCGCAAAGAGGCCTACACCTACCTGGAGAGGGCATTGAAACTGGATCCCGATCTTCCGATGGCCCACGCATCGCTCGGCATGGCCTATTTTCGTGAAGGCAAGGTGAAGGAGGCGCGTGCGAGCCTCGAACGTGCGGTCAGTGCCAACTCTCAGAATTACCTCGCGCATTATTATTACGCGTTTACCCTGAGTCGCTCGAATCCTGATGAGGGACCGACGAATGACGTGTACCCGCCGGAGCTCGCGGCGAAGATTCGCGAGCATTTACAAAAGGCGATCGCGCTTCGTCCTGACTTTCCGGAGTCGTACAACCTGCTCGCGTTTGTGAACCTTGTGACCGGGAAGGACATTGACGAAACGATCGCGGCGCTGAAGCGCCTCTTGATTACGACGCCCGGCCAACCCAACATCAAGTACATGTTGGGCCAACTCTACCTGCACCAGAGCGAATACAAGAGCGCGCGCGAGATGCTCGAACAGGTTGCACAGTTGAATGCTGACGAACAAACTCGGCGTCAGGCGGAAAATCTCGTAGATCAGATTCGCATGGTGGAAGAGCAGAAGGCGCGAGCTGAGGCGAGAGGCTCCAGTGGTCCACCGTCGCTAGTGACGGTCGAGATGGAGACGAAGAAAGAGGAGCAGCCACAGGATCCTTCGCAGCCGCTGCGTGAAGTACTGAGAAAGCCCGCGGCGGGTGAGACGCAGTTGCAGGCCACGCTCGTCAGGATCGATTGCGATGCGAAGGGGCTCGTGTTTGTCGTGCAGACGCCGGCGGGATTATTGCGACTCAAGACGGCGAGTTTCGAAGACATCGAACTCACGACTTACGATCCGAAGATCCAGGGCGACATCACGTGTGGCGCAAGAACCGCCGTGGTCGTGGTCTGTTACATTCCGAACGCAGACAAGCGCCTCAAGATCGATGGGACATTGAAGTCGATCGAGTTTGTCCCCGCGGATTTCAAACTCAAGCGGTAGAGTGCCACGGATTACACGGATGAGAATGCACGGATACATCTATCCGTGTGTTTTCATCCGTGTAATCCGCGGCTTCAACATCGTCACACCCTCAATCCGCTACTTGGATACCCTCCGTATATTCCACGAGTTCTAAAATTTAGTTCCAACAAGGAAGGTAATACCGTGAAAAAGTTATTCGTCATGGTGCTGCTTGTCGTGGTATCGATCACATTTGCGAGCCGACAAGCTCAGGCTCAGATGAATTCAATGGACGACAATCCGATGGTTGGCGGCGCCGCGATGTTTAAGTCGAAAGACATCGTCGACAACGCCGTCAACTCTGCGGACCACACAACGCTCGTGGCGGCAGTGAAAGCCGCGGGGCTCGTGGAAACGTTGAAGAGCAAGGGGCCGTTCACCGTGTTCGCGCCGGTGAACTCTGCGTTCGACAAGCTGCCGGCGGGCACAGTCGAAACACTGCTGAAACCCGAGAACAAAGGAATGCTGACAAGCATCCTGACGTATCACGTGCTTTCAGGAAGGTTTGACTCGAATGCGCTGGCGAAGAAGATCAAGGCGGGACATGGAAAAGCGTGGTTGAAAACCGTCAACGGCGGCACACTGACCGCGTGGATGGATGGGAATACGATCGTGTTGACTGATGAAAAAGGTGGACAGTCGCGAGTTACGATCGCAAATGTCTATCAATCAAACGGTGTGATACACGTCGTCGATAGCGTACTGCTCCCGAAGTAAAAAGACGCGGAGACGGGGAGACACGGAGACGGGGAGACGCGGAGACGGGGAGACGCGGAGACGGGGAGACACGGAGACGGGGTGATCGCCGTCCGATCACCGCGTCTCCGCGTCTCCCTGTCTCCGCGTCTTCCTGTCTACTTCTGCTGCTGGCCTTCCGTCGCGATGTTCTTTCGAGAGCCGTTAAGTTGTTTCATCAACTCCTCAACCGCAGCCTCGAGTTGTCGATCGCGTCCCGCGAGCGTGTCTTCGGGTTTGTTATCGACGAGCAGGTCCGGTTGCACGCCGTAGTTTTCCATGTTCGTGTGTTTCTGATCGGCGAGAAACACGCCGACGCCCGGTGTGCGAACAGTTGAACCATCGATCAAGCTGTAGCTTCCCGTGCCGATCACGGCGCCCATCGTCGGAGTACCAACAACCTTCCCCAATCCAAGCGCACGGAACCCCGCCGGAAACATTTCGGCGTTCGAAGCTGAGCGCCAGTTTTGCAGAACGACCTTCGGTCCGAAGAAGCCCGCAAACGGACGGCCCGTCGCTTCAGTGCCGCGCGGTTGCCAAACCTGGTACTGGCGTTGGACCAGGATCGCGAGCAACTCCTGTTCGATGTTGCCGCCGCCATTCCAGCGCTGATCGATCACCATCGCTTCCTTGTTGCGAAACTCGCGAAGCTCTTTCTCAAACTTTCGCAGCGAAGGTGGATTCATTGCCTGGATGTGCAGGTAGCCGATACGTCCGCCCGAAAGCTCGTCGACTTTCTTCCTGCGCTCTTTGACCCACCGGTCATAGCGCAACTGCGTGTAAACCTGCGTCGAAACGGCCTGAATTCTCGACTGCCAGGCGCCGTCCTCCGACGCTTTATCGTTGAACGTAACGGTGACCTTGCGATTGAGCGGGTTGTTCAAAAGCGCCCAGTAATCGTCACCGGCTTTCACCTGCTTGCCGTCGATCGCGATCAGGTAGTCGCCGTTCTTGACGCGTACCCAGTCTTTATCGGCTGGTCCATCTTCATAGACGTGAGTGACGCGATAACGTCCGGCGGCAGCGTCAGGCTCGAGCTCGATGCCGAGGTGTAACGTAGAAACACGATCGCCGCCTGCTGCACGCGGCTGCGGCGGCGCCGCGCCTGTGTGCGAAGCATTCAACTCACCAATCATCTCGTTGATGATGTTGAGCAACTCCTGACGATCGCCACGTAAT
>Ga0207671_10001548_pt1 | contig 26304 bp, 25 predicted proteins | sample KBSC24metaG_FD_184352 | JGI IMG/M metagenome (GOLD analysis project Ga0207671, IMG submission 184352) | Corn rhizosphere microbial communities from Kellogg Biological Station, Michigan, USA - KBS C2-4 metaG (SPAdes) (version 2) | ecosystem: Host-associated > Plants > Roots > Rhizosphere > Soil... | reverse complement strand
CGTGATGCCGAGCCCCGGCGATGCCGATCCCGCCAGGGCCGCCTGGATCTGCGACGGGGAGGGGCGCGCGGTGGTCCATCTCGCCAGCTACGACATCCTCTATCCCTGGGAGGAGAGCGCGACGCCCCCGCCGCCGGGCGGCACCGGGCGGCTGCATCACGTGGCGTTCCGCTGCACGGATTACGAGGCGGTGGCCGGGCGGCTGGCGGCGAAGGGATATCCCTTCCGCCGCAACGAGGTGCCCCAGGCCGGCCTGCGCCAGCTCTTCGTGGAGGAGCCCAACGGCATCCTGCTGGAGCTGAACTTCTTCGGTGCATGACGGGCGCACGCCCAGACAAAGGAGAGAGACATGACGGACCTGACCGGCAAGGTGGCGGTGGTGCTGGGCGCATCGGCGGAGGGCGGCACCGGCTGGGGCATAGCGGAGGGGCTGGCGGCGGCCGGCGCCAAGGTGGTCGTCGGCGCGCGCAGCTTCGCGCCGCTGAAGCGCCTGGCCGACAGGATCGGCGGCACCGCCGTCGCCTGCGATGCCGGCGACGGCGACCAGATCGCCGCGCTGCGCGACCGCGCGCTGGAGGCCTATGGCCGGATCGACATCGCGGTGAACTCTGCCGCCACGCCGACGCTCGGCCTGATCGCGCAGGCGACGCCGGCGCTGATGGAGCAGGCGGTGCAGGTCAATTATTTCGGCATGACCTATTTCGTGCGCGACATGGCCGCGGCGATGACCGACGGCGGATCGATCGTGCTGATCTCCTCGATGAGCGTCACCCACCCCGTCTTCCCGCATTTCGCTTATGCCGGCGCCAAGGCGGCGATGGAGTGCATGGTGAAATATGCCGCGATCGAATACGGCCCGCGCCGCATCCGGGTGAACGGCATCCGCATCGGCACGGTGCTTTCGGAGATGGCGCGCGACCATTTCGAATCGCCCGGCGTCGCCGAGCGCTTCATCCACGAAATCCCGCTCGGCCGGCTGGGTGAGCCGGAGGACATGGCGAAGGCGGTGCTGTGGCTCGCCGACGGCGCCTTCATCAGCGGATCGATGCTGGACGTGAGCGGCGGCAACCAGGTGAACCGCTTCCCCTTCCTCAGCGAGTTGCCGGGCGGCGGCGCCAGCTACGAGGGATCGGGGGCGCTCGCCGATCGCGAGGCGGGCCACGGCACCGCCTGGAAGCCGGCGGCCTGAACCTTGGCCGGCGGGGCGGCGCCGTCCGTCCCGCCGCCCACCGGGAGAGCGTGCATGATCGAAATCCATGGCGGCGATTCGCCCAACGTCATCAAGGTGCTGATCGCGCTGGAGGAGCTCGGCCTGGCCTATGCCCGCCGCCCGCTCGACATCATGAAGGGCGAGCAGTTCGCGCCGGCCTTCCTGGCGATCAGCCCCAACGGCAAGATCCCCGCCATCGTGGACGATGCGCCGGCGGATGGCGGGCCGCCGCTCTCCGTCTTCGAATCGGGGGCGATCCTGCTCTATCTCGCGGAGAAGCGGGGCGCGTTGCTGCCGATCGCGCCCCGCGCCCGCGCGGAAGCGCTGGCCTGGCTGATGTGGCAGATGGCGGGGCAGGGGCCGATGGCCGGGCAGGCCGGCCATTTCCGCAACTACGCGCCGGAAACGATCCCCTACGGCATCCAGCGCTATTCGCGGGAGATCGCGCGGCTGTACGGCGTGCTCGACACCCGGCTGAAGGGGCGGGCCTTCGTCGCCGGCGACTATTCGATCGCCGATATCGCCTGCTGGCCGTGGATCCTGTTCCGCGACCACCACGGCATCGCGCTGGACGAGTATCCGGAGGTCGCGCGCTGGTTCCGCGCGATCGGCGAGCGGCCGGCGGTGAAGCGGGCGATGGCGGGCGTCGCCATCGCGACGCCGCGGAATCTGGACGAGGATGCCAGACGCATCCTGTTCAGCACCGGCACGGATTGAGCCGGCCCTTCCGATAAAGTGAGCCAGCGTATGATTACCATCTGTTCAGCACCCGCCCGGATGGGATAGGTCTTGCTCCAGAACGATGGCCCGCAAGGGCCGCGACAGGAGTTGGACCTTGCCCCAGACGCCCCGCATCATCGGCACCCTGAACAGCGTCATGGCGCGCTATCTCGGGCCGGACATCGGCTATGCCACCGACGAGGAGGCCATCCTCGCCACGCTCAACCTCGTCGAATCGCGCGAATGCTACGGGCCGATGCTGTTCGCGGCGTGGACCTCGCGGCTGGCCGGGCAGCTGGCGGACACGTCGAGGCGGCTCGGCCTGGCCCAGGCCGAGCCGGCGCTCGACGCCGAGCTTCAGGCGCTGCGCGCCGAGGTGCTGGCGAGCCGGCCGGCCGACATGGCCGCGCGCGATGCGGAGGAGCGGCGCCTGCTCTCCGCCTGGGCGGACCTGGCCGAGCGCATCACCGGATCGCCCGCTTTGCCGCACGACCAGCGCCTGTCGGTGCTGCGCGAGGTGACGGGGGCGGAACGGCAGCGCACCGTCGAGCTGATGGGCGGGGCCCGGCCCAAGCCCACCGAGGAGGATATCGAGCTCACCCGCGATCGGCTGCAGGCCTATCTGCGCGATCGCTTCGCGGACGCGGCGATCGCCGTCACCGCGTTCAAGCCGCTGCCCGGCGGCTATGGCAAGGAGACGACCCTGTTCGAGGTGGAGGGCGGCAACGCGCTCTCCGGCGGCTTCGTGATGCGCCGCGACCGGCTGCTGCCGACGATGGACAATGACTGCCATCATATCGACCGCGAATATCGCGTGATCCGCGCGGCCTATGACAACGGCTTCCCCGCGCCCGAGGCGCTGTGGCTGGATACCGAGCATCGCCTGCTGCCGGGCGGCCATTTCCTGGTGATGCGCCGGGCGCCGGGGTCGACCGGGGGCGACGTCTTCTCCGCCTCCGGCGCGCTGTCCGGCGACTTCACCGACCTGCTGGCCTCCAGCCTCGCCAGGCTGCACGCGCTGCCCGCCATGCCGGAGCTCGGCACGGTGAGCGAGATGATCGCGCCGGATCTCTGGGGCCTGACCTGCGCGCAGGCGACCGAGCGCTACATCCGCCAGATCCGCGATCTCTATCTCGCCGAGATGAGCGTGCCGTCGCCCGCGGTGCTGGCCTTCTACGGCTATCTGCTCGCCAACATCCCGGATGCGCCGGAGCGCGCCGTGCTGCTCCACGGCGATGTCGGCTTCCACAACATGATCGTGGACGAGGGCCGGCTGTCGGCGCTGGTCGATTGGGAATTCTCGCATATCGGCGATCCGGCGGAGGATGTCGGCTATGCCCGCAACACCGCCGGCGGCTCGCTCGACTGGGATCGCTTCATGGCGACCTATCGCGCGACCGGCGGGATCGAGATCGCGCCCGAGCGGCTGCGCTTCTTCCGCATCTGGGGGCATTTGCGCAATCTCACCGCCTGCCAGCTGAGCAGCAACGCCTATGAGCAGGGGCGCATCCACGAGATCAAGGTGGCCCATGTCGGCCATTCGATGACGCCGATGTTCCTCGATGCGATCAGCGCCGTGATCGCGGAAGACGCCTGAGATGGCGGGGGACGCGGCGGCGGCGCTGCCGGCGCTGGTGCCGGGCCGGTTCACCGGCATCGCCTTTCCCACCGGCATCGCCGCGCTGGCGGCGGCGGGCCCGGAATGGCTGACCCGCGCCTTCCACGCCACTGGCGCCCTGCCGGCGGAGCGGCGCGTCGTCGCGATCGCGCGGATGGAGGAATTCTTCGGCGGCGGCATGGGCCGCAAGCTGGTCCTCGACATCCGCACCGATGCCGGGGAGGAGCGGCTGTTCTGCAAGTTCCCGCGCGATGTCGGCGATCCGCTGCGCGATCTGTTCGGCCCCCTGATGGAGCCGGAGGTGCGCTTCGCCTTGCTGTCGCGGCGGGACGATTTCCCGCTCACCGTGCCGGCCTGCTTCTTCGGAGACTATGATCCGGCGACGAGGAGCGGCCTGCTGATCACCGCGCGCATCCCCTATGGCGAGGGCGCTATCGAGCCGGCGCACGACAAGTGCCTCGATTATGAGGTGGAGGACCCGCTCGGCCACTATCGGGTGGTGACGCGGGCGATGGCGCGGCTCGCCGCCGCGCACAAGGGCGGCCGCATCGGCGCGGAGATCGACCGGCAATTCCCCTTCGATCCGAGCGGCACCGATCTCGGCAGCCGCATTCCCTACGATGCCGGCGAACTGGCCGCGAAGCTCGCCAGGCTCAGGGATTTCGCGGCCGCGCACCCTGGCCTCTTCCCGGACGGGCTGGGCGATCCCGCCTTCCTCGACGGCTTCGCGGCCGATGGGATGGCGGTGCTGGCGATGCAGGACGCGATCCGCCGCCACCTGAACGGCCAGCCCGATTGCATCACGCTGTGCCACTGGAACATGAATCTCGACAATGCCTGGTTCTGGCGGGACGGGGAGGGGGCGCTGCAGGTCGGCCTGCTCGATTGGGGCAGCGTCGCGCAGATGCACCTCGCCCAATCCTTCTTCGGCATGATCTGCGCGGCCGAGACCGGCTTCCTCGACGCGCACGAGGACGAGCTGATCGCGCTGCTGCTCGACGACTATCGCGCGCTCGGCGGGCCGGCGGTGGACCGCGCGGCGTTCGTGCGCTCGCTCCGGCTCGCCCAGGCGCTGCTCGGCGTCGCCTGGATGCTGGATGCGCCCGCGCTGATCGAGCGCGAGGTGCCGGACATCGCCGGGGTGCGGGACCGCAGCGATCCGCGCCTGCGCGACGTCTTCCTCGCCCGCGCGCAGCATCATCTGCTGGTGGTGCTGCTCAACGAATGGCGGCGCGAGGATATTGGCGGCGTGCTGCGGTGCTTCCGGCAGGAAACGGCCTGAGCCGCCCAAAATCCTCCCCTGCAAGGGGAGGGGGACCAGCCGCAGGCTGGTGGAGGGGTGTCCCACGCCGATGGCCGGGTGCTTCGCCGACACGTCGCTGCCCCTCCACCACCGGCTTCGCCGGCGGTCCCCCTTCCCCTCCGGGGGAGGATTTCAGAGGCGCACCGGCAGCTCCAGATAATCGCGGTAGATGAAGTCCCGGTGGGCGAAGAGGATGTCGTGCGCGGCACCGGTGATCGCGGGATCGGTCGCGGTGTAGCTGGCGTGGAGATCGGCGGCGATCGGGCAAAGATCGAGCGGCAGCGGGCGGACCATCGCCATGAAGGTGGCCGAATAGATGTCGAGCGCGGTCAGCCGGTCGCCGAGATAGTGGCGCTGGCCCTCGGCGTGACGGGCGAGCAGGTGCGCGCTGAGCATCCGCAGGATGCTGGCCAGCCGCGCGCGGGCATGAGCGGCGTCTCCGCCATGGCCATATTTGCGGTTCATCCGGTCGAACCCGTCGCGGTCGACCGAATCGCCGAGCCTGGCGAGCGCCGCCTCGGCATCGGCGAAGAAGAGCAGGCGGCGGTTCCAGCCGAAGCCATCTTCCGCGCACAGCGCGTGCGCCATCCCGAACATCGCCGCGCGCGCGCCTTCGTCGGCGGGGATCAGCGCCGGCTCGGGCGCGAGACGCTCGGCGAGCAGCAGGATCTCGATCCAGCCGGACCGGGGCGGCGGATCGTCGTGGATCAGGATCGGGGCGCTGTTGATGCCCGTCCACGCCACCAGCGCCTCGTTCGCCTCGCCGGCCTGTTGCGCGACGCGCAGGTGATCCAGCCGCTTGACGTGGAGGATGCCCCTGGCCGCCTCCGTCCAGGGATTGGGGACGCCGGGCGTCGCGACCAGCTTCAGGCCGGGCATCGTCCGCGCGCGCTCGATCGGCACGTAATCGCTCATCCGTCCTCGCCTTTCGGAGTTGGCGCGCGGATAAATAGTAGCTATGCGTACGATAAGGAAGGGGCGACGTCGGGAGTCGTTGCGCGGCGCGATGTCCCGGTATAATACGCTAGTTCACTATCGGCCGGAACGGCCGCAGACGAGAGGGCATATGGCGACCGAAATTCTCCTCCCCAAGCTCGGTTTCTCGATGAACGAGGGTGTCCTTGCCGAGTGGCTCGTGGCCGATGGCGGGGCGGTCCGGGAAGGCGAGCCGCTCTACGCGCTGGAGAGCGACAAATCGACGCAGGAGGTCGACGCGCCCGCATCCGGCACGCTGCGCATCATCAAGCAGCCCGGCGAAACCTACGAGGTCGGCACGGTGCTGGGGGAGATCCTCTAGGCCCGCCGCGCCAACCGGCCCCGATCAACGACAATCGCGCGCCGTCGATGCGCGCGTGGAGAGCGCCATGAAGAAATCCGACAAGGTCATCATCACCTGCGCCGTCACCGGCTCGATCCACACGCCGACGATGACGCCGCATCTGCCGATCACGCCCGACCAGATCGCCGCGGAGGCGATCGCCGCGGCGGAAGCCGGCGCCGCCATGCTGCATCTCCACGCGCGCGATCCCAAAACGGGCAAGCCGGACCAGAATCCGGCGCTGTTCCAGCAGTTCATGCCGCGCATCAAGCAATCGACCGACGCGATCCTGAACATCACCACCGGCGGCGGCCTCGGCATGTCGCTGGACGACCGGCTGGCGCCCACCAAGGCGCTGAAGCCGGAAGTCTGCTCGATGAACATGGGCTCGATCAACTTCAACATCTCCGGCGCCGGGGCCAGGATCAGCGACTGGCAGTTCGATTGGGAAAAGCCCTATCTGGAGATGACGAAGGACTTCATCCTCTCCAACACCTTCGCGCAGATCGAGCGGGCGATGACCGAGTGCGCCGCGCAGGGCACCCGCTTCGAATTCGAATGCTACGACATGGCGCATCTCTACAATCTGGCGCATTTCGTCGATCGCAAGATCATCGAGCCGCCCTTCTTCATCCAGGGCGTGTTCGGCATTCTCGGCGGCATCGGGCCGGAGCCCGAGCATGTCATGCACATGAAGAGCACCGCCGATAAGCTGTTCGGCGACGATTATTATTTCTCCGCGCTGGCGGCCGGGCGCCACCAGATGCGGCTGGTCACGCTGTCGGCGCTGCTCGGCGGATCGGTGCGCGTGGGGCTGGAGGACAGCCTCTATCTGGGCAAGGGCCAGATGGCGACCTCCAATGCCGAGCAGGTCGCCAAGATCCGCCGCATCCTGGAGGAACTGAGCCTCACCATCGCCACCCCGGCCGAGGCGCGCGAAATGCTGAAGACCAAGGGCGGAGACGATGTCGGCTTCTGAGGCCGCCCCCGGGCGCGCGGTGGGGCGCCCGCTCGGTGACGGCCAGGTGCTGTTGCCGGCGGATTATCCCAGCCATTTCGCGGCCAGGCACCCCGATCGGGTGGCGCTCCAATATGGCGGGCATAGCCTGACCTATGCCGGGCTGGACCGCGCCTGCGACGCCATGGTCGCGGTGCTGGCGGCGCGGGGCGTGGGGGAGGGCGGCCGCTTCGCGATCATGGCGCGCAACAGCGAGCTGTTCTTCGTGGTGCTGATCGCGGCGGCGCGGGCGGGCGCGGTGGTGGTGCCGATCAACTGGCGCAACACCGCCGCCGAGACGCGCTACGTGATCGAGGACAGCGCGGTGACGCTGGCGATCGCCGAGCGCGAGTTCGTGCCCGTCGTCCAGGCGGCGGCGGGGGAGGGCTTCCCGCTGCTGGTGCTGGACGGGGAGGGGCCGGAGGGCCTGCGCGCCCGCATCGCCGCGACCGCGCCGGCGCCGCGCGGCGCCCCCGGCCCGATGCGGCCGTGGCTGCAGCTCTACACCAGCGGCACGACCGGCCGGCCCAAGGGCGTCGTCTCCACCCAATATGCCTTCGCGGTGCAGCGGCTGATGGAGGACGTGTGCGGCCATTTCGACGATTGGGGGGATGACGAGATCCTGCTCTCGCCGCTGCCCAGCTTCCACATCGGCGGCATGACCTGGGTGTTCAACGGCCCCTGCCGCGGCCAGACCACGATCCTGACCAACGACGCGAGCCCCGCCGGCCTGCTCGACCAGTGCCTCGCCTTCGGCATCACCCGCACCTTCCTGGTGCCGCTGCTGGTGCGCGGGCTGATCGGCGAGATGGATGCGCGCGGCGTCCGCGTGCCGACCTTGCGCGGCATCCATTATGGCGCCGCCTCGATGGACCCGGCCCTGCTCGATCGATCGGTCGACAGGTTCGGCTGCAAATTCCTGCAATATTACGGGATGACCGAGGTGACGGGCTCGATCACCATCCTCGGCCCCGCCTTCCACGACAGCGCGCGGCCGAAATTGCTGCGCTCGGTGGGCCAGCCGCTGCCCGGCTTCGAGATCGAGATACGCGGGCCGGACAAGGCGCTGCTCGGCGTCGACGAGCCCGGCGAGATCTGGGTGAAGGGGCCGAGCCTGCTCCTCGAATATTGGAACAAGCCGGAGGCGACCGCCGAGGCGCTGCAGGACGGCTGGTACCGCTCCGGCGACGGCGGCCGGATCGACGCCGAGGGCTTCCTGTTCCTCACCGACCGGATCAAGGACATGATCGTGTCGGGCGGCGAGAATGTCTATCCGGCCGAGGTGGAGGCGGCGCTGCGCGATCATCCGGCGGTGCAGGACGTCGCCGTCTTCGGCCTGCCGCACCCCAAATGGGGCGAGGGCGTCACCGCCGCGATCGAGCTCAAGCCGGGGCGATCCACCACCCAGGAGGAGCTGATCGCCTATGCGCGCGGCTGCCTCGCCGCCTACAAGATCCCGCGCCGCATCGAGATCGGCGTGGTGCTGCCGCGCACCGCATCGGGCAAGGTGCAGCGCGGCGCGATCCGCAAGACCTATCTCGATGCCGGGACGGCCGCCGCCTGAGCGGCGACCGCCCGGCCCCAGAAGGAGAGGCCGATGTACCTGATCGCGACGCTCGAACTGTCCTATGCCGGGGTGGCCACATTCTTCGAGGTGGCCCCCAGGGTGCGCGCGGCGATGGAGGCGCAGGGCGTGAAGATGCTCCACGCCATGGTCCAGGAGGTCGGCCGGCTCAACACCATCGTCCACGTCTGGGAGATGGACGATGCCGACACCTATTTCCGCGCGGTGGACGCGCTGAAGGCGCATGCGGACTTTCCCGCGATCCTCGCGGCGCTGAGCGAGGCGATCGTGGACGAGCGGCTCGTCTTCGCGCGCGACACGCCCTATGCGCCGATCGGCGCGGGGAGGGGGCGGTGACGATCGAGGAGATGCTGGCCCGCGAGGCGATCCGGCGCACGATCGAGCTCTACAACCGCAATGCCGACACCGCCGATTACGACCGGCACCGCGACGTCTTCATGCCCGATGCGGTGATGGAGGTGCAGGGCGGCGGCGCGCTGCACGGCGTCGAGGCGATCATCGCGGCGATGCGCGCGGGGGCTGAGAAGCGGGGCGCGTTCGAGCCCGGCAACTTCCAGCGCCACAACATCACCTCGACGATGATCGAGCCGATCGAGGGCGCGCGCGCCAGGGCGGCGATCTACCTGATCGTGATCACCGAGAAGGGGCTGGATCATGCCGGCCGCTATGACGACGACTATGAGAAAGTCGGCGACCGCTGGCTGATCCGCCGCCGCCTCGCGACGATGGAATGGGCGAATCCGGAATCCCGCTTCGTGCGGTGGCTGGGGGCGGCGACGCCCAGGGGCTGAGCGCGCGCGCCATTCTCTTCCGTTCGCCCTGAGCTTGTCGAAGGGCTGCCCTTCTTCATACGTGCGAAAAGGGGAAGGACAGGGCTTCGACAGGCTCAGCCCGAACGGAGAGAGAGAGAGAAGCTACCCCTCGCGCGGCACCCCGTCGAAGGCGATGCGCAGCGATCCGATGCCGCGATGGAGCAGGCCCGGCCAGTAAGCGGTGTCGCTGCCCTCGACGATGCGGATGTCGCGCAGCCGGGCGAGCAGCTTCGGCAGCGCGATCGACAATTCCTTGCGGGCCAGCATCTGCCCCAGGCAGCGGTGCACGCCCGGCGCGCCGAAGGCGACGTGCAGGCGGGCATTCTTGCGGCGGATGTCGAAGGCGTCGGGATCGGCGAACCGGGCCGGATCGCGATTGGCGGCATCGTAGCGCAGCAGCAGCTCGGCCCCGGCGGGCACGGGGAAGCCGCCGAGCTCGGTGTCGCGCGCGGCGATCCGCCACATCGATGTCGCCGGCGTCTCGTAGCGGAGCAGCTCCTCCACCGCATTGGCGACGAGGCCCGGATCGTCGCGCAGCGCCTCCATCTGGTCCGGGTGGCGGAGCAATTGGACGAGCCCGCTCATCAGCGTGTTGCGGGTCGTCTCGTTGCCGGCGACCGAAATCTCGAAGGTGAGGGCGGCGGCCTCCACGTCGGTCAGCGGCTCGAGCCCGTCGAGCCGGACGCTGACGAGGTTCGAGATGAGATCGTCGCGCGGCTCCTTGCGGCGGGCCGCGACCGTCTCGCGGATGAAGCGCTGGAAGGCGACGACGTCGTGCGCGGCGGCGATCTCCTCGGCGGGCGTGCCCATCCGGCTGACGATGCGGATCACGCTGTCCGACCATGTGCGGACGAGATGCCAGTCCTCGCGCGACAGGCCGAGAATGTCGGCGATCACGTAGGTCGGCAGCAGCACGGCGAAATCGTCGACGAAATTGGCCTCGCCCTTGGCGACCATCGCGTCGATCAGCTCGTCGACGATGCGCTCCACGGTGGGCGCCAGATTGGCGACGCGCCCCTGCGCGAACACCTGGTTGACGAGCGCGCGGTAGCGCTTGTGCTCGGGATCGTCGCTGCTCAGCAGCAGGCCGGTCGCGCCGCCTTCGCCCGAGCGGGACAGGATCTCCGCCACTTCCGGATTGGCGGCGTCGCCGGCGACGAGCAGATGGGCGAACCGGCTGGAGAAATCCTCGGTGCGCTTGGTCGCCTCGTCCACCAAAGCGGCGCTGGTCACCAGATAGATGGTCGATCCGCGCGGATCGCGCACCGGGCAGACCGGCCGCGTGGCGCGCAGGGTCGCCAGCAGGTCGTGCGGATAGGCGAGGACGGCGGGGTCCGCGAAATCCTGCATCGTGTCCGGGTCCGCCATCGCTCTCTCCACGCCCTGCGCCGCTCGTGCCCGGTTCATACGTCCGCATCAATATGATATGCAAGTGCATCACTTGCGGCCTGGGCGCCGCTATGCCACCGTCCGCCCCACGATCGCGAAGGATGGGAGAGAGCCATGGTCGACGTGCTGGAGAAGCAAGGCGTCGCGGAACGGATCACGGCCGCCTATGCGCGCGACGTCGCCGAGCGGCGCAAGGTGCATGGCGCCGGCGAGATCCCGCCCTTCTACGAATCGATCACGCCCGAATGGCTGACCGCGATCCTGTGCCGGGGCGTGCCGGGCGCGAAGGTCGTCTCGCACCGGCTGGACGCGATCGACAACGGCACCTCCAACCGCCGGCGCATCTTCGTCGCCTACAATGCCGAAGGCCAGGCGGCCGGGCTGCCGCCGTCGGTCTTCTGCAAGGCGACGGTCGATCTGGTGAACCGCATCCTGCTCTCCACCTCGGCGGTGTTCAGCGAGGTGAGCTTCTACAACCGCATCCGCGGCGATCTCGCCATCGACGCGCCGGAGGCGCATTTCGCCGCCTACGATCCCGAAAGCTACGCCTCGATGGTGATGCTGAAGGATGTCGCCGGCGAGGTGACCTTCTGCAGCGAGCGCACGGCCTCGACCCGCCAGTCGGTGGAAAGCCAGCTGGACCTGCTGGCGACGATGCACGGCACCTTCTACGACAGCCCCCGCCTGCGCGGGCGGGGCGACCTCGCCGATCTCTTCTCGTTCAGCGGCCGTTTCCGCAAGCTCGACCGGCAGCACGATTTCAAGACCTGCTGCGAGAATGGCGTGATCGCGGCGGAAAGCCTGATCCCCGCGCGGCTGTTCGCGCGCCGGGACGCGATCTGGGATGCGACGGTGCGCTCGGTCGACTGGCACGACACCCAGCCCGAGACGATCACCCACGGCGACGTCCATCTGAAGAACTGGTACCGGCGGCCGAGCGGCACGATGGGGCTGGGCGACTGGCAGGTGGTGAGCCGTGGCCACTGGGCGCGCGACGTCGCCTATGCCGTGTCGACCGCGCTGACGATCGAGGACCGGCGCGCGATGGAGCGGGAGCTGCTTCGCTACTATCTCGATGCCCTTCACGCGCGGGGCGGCCCGGCGCTCGCCTTCGACGCGGCGTGGACGGCCTATCGCGCGCAGCTCCTCTCGGCGCTCGCCTGGTGGACCATGACGCTCACCCCGTCCAGCGCGATGCCCGACATGCAGCCGGTCGGCACGACCAACGTGTTCCTGAACCGCATCGGCACCGCGATGGACGATCTCGATTCGATCGACGCCGCCTGAGCCATCCCTGGAGAGGACCGAGACGATGCCGCTGCTGACCCCCTATGACGAGTTTCCGGTGCACCAGTCGCCGCATCCGTTCAGCTTCATCCCCTCGACCGACTACAATTGGGACGACGGCTATTATTTCGGCGTGTTCAGCCCGGACGACGGCGTGTTCCTCGCCACCGGCGCGCGGGTCAATCCGAACAGCGACATGTTCGGCGGCTATGCCCTGCTCAACGTGCGCGGGCAGCAGGTGACTTTGCGCTTCAACCGGGTGTGGCGCGACAATTTCGACATCGCGATCGGCCCGTGGCGGGTGGAGTTCGTCGAGCCGCTGAAGCGCATCCGGCTGACCCTGGCCGAGAACGAATCCGGCATGACGTTCGATCTGATGTGGGAGGGCACCGCGCCCGCCTTCCTGGAGGATCATCACAGCGCCACTCATCGCGGCCGGCTCACCACCGACCAGACGCGCTATTCGCAGCCCGGCACCGCGACCGGCTGGATCGATCTGCGCGGCCGGCGCTGGGCGGTGGAGCGCGACACCTGGCACGCCGCGCGCGATCACAGCTGGGGCCTCTATGCCGAGCGCCCGCCGCTCTCCCCCGTCGCCTCGCTGCTGCCGCCGCGCCGCGACGATGGCGGGCCGAAGCGGGCGATGCGCTGGTGGACCTGCTTCCGCTCCGAACCCTATTCGGGCTTCTTCCACGTCCACGAGACGGCCGAGGGCGTGCAGACCAAGATGAACGACGTGTTCGGCACGCCCTTCGGCGGCCACATCTTCAAGGGCTGGGACGGCGAGGCGGTGAAGCTCGTCTCCGGCCGCCACGAGATCGAGTTCGTCCCCGGCACCCGCATCCTCAGCAAAGCCGTCTGGCATCTGGAGGACGAGCATGGCGGCACGTGGCGGCAGGAATTCGAGGCGATCGGCATGCCGTGGGTGGTGCAGACCATGGGCTACCACCCCGGCAGCTGGAAGGATGGCGGCAATTTCTTCACCTATCACGGCCGCGAGGATCTCGCGATCGAGTGGGACGAGCTCGATGTCTCGGTCCAGCCGTTCGACTACACCCCCTATGCGATCAGCGGCGAGCAGGCCGCCACCACTTTCGGCGAGGGCACCGGCACCGAGCGCGGGCAGACGGTGCAGGGCCCCGAATATCTGGTGCGGGTGACCACCCACGCGCCCGACGGCAGCGTCTCCACCGGCGCCGCCCAGGCCGAGCTGTTCATCAACGGCCGCTACGATCCGTACGGCTTCGCATAAGCATGGGAGAGCGCCATGACGGGCAATATCGTCACCCAGTCCAACATCTTCATCTCGCGCTACACGATCAAGCCGGGCCAGCGCGATGCGTTCATGGCGATCTTCGACCCGCTCTGGCGGAATGCCACCGCGTTCATGGCCGAGAACGCGCATTTCGTCTTCTACGGCTTCGGGCGCGATCCCAACGTGATGGTGGCGATCGAATCCTACAGGAACGAGGAGGCCGTCGCCGCGATCCGCAAGACGCCGGAATTCAAGGCGTTCGTCGGCCAGATGCTCGATCTGTGCAGCGAACCGATGACGATGGAGCTGTTCAGCGGCATCGAGATGGGCCGCGAGATCTTCGATCTCCATCCGGCGGGCCAGTCCACGGTGCATCCGCAGACCGCCGCGAACCACGCGGTGTTCCTGTAGGGAGCCATTCGCACCGGGGCCGCCCGAATCCTTCCGGCTCCCCTTGCTCGTCCTCGCGTCACCCCGGCGAAAGCTGGGGTCTCCGTGGGGCGGGCGCCCCGCGTGCCGCCCGAGATGCCAGCTTTCGCTGGCATGACGGGACGGCGGAACGGGAAGGGCTTCGACACGCTCAGTCCGAACGGGTCAGGTGGCGGCCACCGCCAGGGTGCCGGGCGCGGCCGCCTGGGCGCGTTCCTGCGCGCGGACATAGACGGCCAGCGCCGCCGCGCTGCCGATATTGACCGCGAAGAAGGCGAGCATCGCGGGCGTGCGGAATTCCGGCCCGAAACAGGTCGCCTGCGCATAATACCAGCTGGCCAGCATCAGCGTGTAGAACACCCACACCCAGCTCGACGTGCCGGCGATCGAGCGGCGCCGCGCCAGCACGCCGGCATAGGCGATCGGGCCCGCCATGTTGGCGAGGTTGAAATAGGTGATGTTGAGGTCGTCCCGCAGGATCGGCTTCAGATAGACCCAGCTCGCGACGAAGACGGCCGCGCCCGCCGCCAGCAGGGCGACGAACCCCGCCTGGCTGAAATGCGGGGCGAGCTCCTGCCGGCCGAACTTCAGCGTCATGGCGATGTAGAGGATCTCGAACGAGACGGTGAAGACCAGCGCGTACCAGAAGCCTTCGAGATACCAGTGATGGTAGACGTTGAAGGCGAGATCGTGGCTCAGCACGCCGTTGCCGTCGCCGCACAGCCAGAACAGGGTGCTGAACAGCGGCACCGGATACACTTTGTCGCGGAAGCCCCGGATCGCGGCGAGCGCGAACCAGATATAGTTGAAGACCATCGCCAGCCCGCAGAAAGCGAGCACGCTCATGCGATGGGCATCCATCGCGGCGAGCACCACATGGGGATCGTACATCCTGTCCCTCCTCTCCTCGTCCGCCGTCCGGCACCGGCCGCCGGCGGGTCTCGTCGAAGACGCTACGCCACTCTTTGCCTCACAATCCCGGGTTGACCGGCCGGCCGGGCAGGTCCGCCGGCCGCATGGCCCGCCAGGCGGCCAGCACGCCCGCCATCTCCGCCGGCGCGCTGCCGTGGAACAGCACGCCGTCGGCCCCCGCCCGCAGCCGGGCCAGCGCGGCGCGCGCGCCGTCCTCGCCGGTGCCGACGGCATTGCCCTCCTCGATCCAGGCCTTCGGATAGAGCGCGGCCATGTGGCGCAGCGCGTCGAGATCGCGGGTGGTGCTCTCGTCGCCCATCGTGCCCGCTCGCCGCGCGCTGTCGAAGGTGGCGAGCGCCGCGCGCAGCCGCTGCGCCTCGGCGCGGTCCCAGCCATTGGCGTCCGAGATCGCGTCGAACATGCCGGGGAAGAGGATGTAGGTGTTCATGCGGCGGATCACGGTGCGCAGCATCTGCTCCTCGGGCACGTCGCAGGCGGTGACGAGGATCGTCCAGATGCGGACGGAGGCGGGATCGCGCCCGGCCTCCTCGGCGCCCTGGCGGACGAGCTTCGCGGATCGCTCGACCGCGTCCACCGTCCAGAGCGAGTTGAACACCACGCCGTCGGCGATCCGGCCCGCCCATTTCAGCGTCTTCCCGCCCATGCCGGCGGCGATCACCGGCGGCATGACGGGCAGGTCGACGCCCAGGCGCAGGCCGGCGATGGTGCCGAGCGGCCCCGCATAATCCACCGTCTCGCCGCGCCAGAGCCGGCGCAGGATGGTGATGTAATCCTCCATGATGCGGAAGGTGAGGCGCGGCGTGCCGCTGGCGTCGGCGAAGCTGTCGGTGCCGCGCCCGACGCCGAGCGCGAAGCGGTCGCCGGTGAGCTTGGCCATGGTCGCGCCATAGCCGGCGGTGACGATGGGATGGCGCAGCGGCAGGTTCTGGATGAGGCCCGCCGCGATCCCCATCGACGGGGCGAGCATCGCCGCCGCGCCGGACAGCACGTCCGCATTCTTGGCGGCGAAGCGTTCCGAGATCCACACCGATCCGAAGCCCAGCCGCTCGGCGTCCCTTATCTCGCCGATCGCGGCGGTGGGATCGGAGATGTGGCCGGGCAAGGCGTAGCAGCCGAATTCGGGATAGCGGGTCGGCGCGGTCATGGTCGCTCTCCGTGGGCTCAGGCCGGCTCCACCAGGGTGCCGGTGATGACGATCCCGGCGCCGTCCACCTGATAGGTCTTGTTGAGGAAGATCAGGATCGAGGTGAGCGCCTCGGCGGCGGCGGCATTGGCCAGCGCGCCGCCATGCAGGCCGCGCACGCCGAGATCCTTCGCCAGCGCGACCCCCACCGCGCGGGCCTCCTTGTCGTCGGAGAAGACCAGCACGTCGCAGGCGACGTCCGCATCGCTGGCGAGCGTGTGGGCGGCGACATTGTGGAAGGCGGAGACCAGCCGGACGCCATCGCCCAGCACCGCCTGCGCCCGGAGCGCGGCCGATCCTTCCGGCGGCAGCTGCACGCGCATCACCCTGGGGGGCACGAGCGGCACGCTGGTGTCGATCACGATCTTGCCGCGCACGGCCTCGCGAATCTCGCCGAGCCGATCGGCCTGCGCCGCCCACGGCACCGTGCAGACGACGATGTCGGCGCGGGCCGCGACATCGAGATTGGTGCCGGCGCCGACCGGACGGCCGAAGCGCTCCGAAAGCCCGGCGGCGGTCGCTTCGGCGCTTTCGGCGCTGCGCGATCCGATCAGCACCGCGTGCCCCGCCTTCGCCCAGCGCCCGGCCAGCGCCGCGCCCAGCTTGCCGGTTCCGCCGACGATTCCGATCACCGCCATCTCCGTGTCTCCCCGTCGTCAGGCCGCCGCCGCGTCGCGCGGCGTGCCATAGAAAGTGGTGCGGACGCGGGCCGGGCGGCCGATCCCCGCGGCCAGCGCCTCGATCGCCGCCGCGTCGAAATGCTGGCCGTTCGCCCCGCCCGCCGCGCGCGTGATCGATTCGTCGATCAGCGTGCCGCCGATGTCGTTGCAGCCCGCCCGCAGCGCGCGCGCCGCGCCGTCGGGCCCGAGCTTCACCCAGCTCGCCTGGATGTTGGCGATGGCGGGCGAGAGGACGAGGCGCGCGATCGCGTGCATCAGGATCGCCTCGCGCCAGGTCGGGCCGGATCGCGCCTGCCCGCGCCGCCACATCGGCGCCTCCATATGGACGAAGGGGAGGGGGACGAATTCGGTGAAGCCGCCCGTCTCCGCCTGCAGGGCCGCGACGCGCAGCAGGTGGCGCGCCCAATGCTCCGGCCGGTCGACATGGCCGTACATGATCGTCGCGGTCGAGCGCAGGCCGACCTCGTGCGCGGCGCGCATCACGTCGAGCCAGCCCTGGGTGCCGAGCTTGTCCGGGCAGATGACGGCGCGCACGGCGTCGTCGAGGATCTCGGCCGCCGTGCCGGGCAGCGAGGAGAGGCCCGCCGCCTTCAGCCGGGCGAGATAGTCGGGAAGCGCGAGGCCCAGGGTCGCGGCGCCGTGGCTCACCTCCAGCGGCGAGAAAGCGTGGACGTGGATGGCGGGCGCCGCCGCCTTCACCGCCGCGACGATCGCGAGATAGGTCTCGCCGTCATAATCGGGGTGGATGCCGCCCTGCAGGCAGACCTCGGTCGCGCCCATCGCCTGCGCCTCCGCCGCGCGGCGCCCGATCTCCGCGAGGTCGAGCCGGTAGGCCGGGCCGCGCTCGCTCCGGCTGCTGCCCTTGGAGAAAGCGCAGAAGGTGCAGCGATAGCCGCAGATGTTGGTGTAGTTGATGTTGCGGTTGACGACGTAGGTGACCGCCTCGCCCGCGATGCTCGCGCGCTTGCGGTCGGCGGCGCGGGTGATCGCCGCATATTCCGGCGCGCCGCCGGAAAAGAGCGTGGCGATCCGCCCCGCGTCCAGCGGCTCGCCCGCCTCCGCCATGGCCAGCGCGCGGGCGACGGCCGGGATCGGGCGGTCGAAGGGCGGGAGGATGGCGGGGGCCGGGGGCGCCCGCCCCGTGCCGGCATGCCAGCCGTCGGGGCGGGCATGGCCCTGCGCGTCGATCGCGCGCAGCACCGGCGCGCGGAGCGCGGCGTCCAGCCACCGCGCCGGATCGCGCGCATGATCCGGCCCGATCGCCAGCCGCTCGACCAGGCGGCGGCCGGCGGCGGCGGTCTCGCGCTCCAGCCGCGCCAGTTCGGGCCAGGGCGCCTCGGGGTTCACGTGATCGGGGGTGACGGGGGAGACGCCGCCCCAATCGTCCACGCCGGCGCGCAGCAGCTGGGCGAGCACGCCGGGGCGCAGGTTGGGCGGCGCCTGGATGCGGATGCCGGGCGGCAGCACCAGCCGCGCCGCCGCGATCGCCCAGAGATGCGCGTCCAAAGGCGGCTCGGGCGCGGCGGCCATCCGGGTGCCGGGCTTGGCGCGAAAATTCTGGACGATCACTTCCTGGATATGGCCGTGCCGCGCATGGAGATCGCGGATCGCGGCGAGCGCCGCGATCGTCTCGGCGCGCGTCTCGCCGATGCCGATCAGCAGGCCGGTGGTGGTCGGCACGGCCTGCCGGCCCAGCGCCTCCAGCGTCGCCAGCCGCACCGCCGGCGCCTTGTCGGGCGATCCGAAATGCGGGCCGCCGCGCTGGCCGAGGCGATCGGCGGCGGTTTCCAGCATGATCCCCATCGAGGCGGCATGCGGGCGCAACGCGGCGATCCCCGCCGCGTCCATCACGCCGGGATTGAGATGCGGCAGCAGCCCCGTCTCCGCATGGACGGCCGCCGCGACCGCGCCCAGATAGGCGAGCGTGGTGGCGAAGCCCATCGCGTCCAGCGCGGCCCGCGCGGCGGGGTAGCGCCGCTCCGGCTGGTCGCCCAGCGTGAACAGCGCCTCCTTGCAGCCCGCCGCCGCCCCGGCGCGGGCGATGGCGACGGCCTCGTCGATGGCCAGATAGGGCGCCCCGACATGGCGCGGGGCGGTGGCGAAGGTGCAATAGTGGCAGACGTCGCGGCACAGTCGGGTGAGGGGGATGAACACCTTGCGCGAATAGGTGACGATCCCGCCGCGCGCGGCCAGCGCCACGGCCTCGGCCCGGTCGAGCAGCGCGTCCAGCGGCGCTTCGGCGAGATCGGCGGGAATGAGCATGAGGTCTCGTCCTCCCGGGTTCAGCGGCGCGGCCCGTGGCCGAGGAAGGCGGGTTCGACCAGCGCGCCCTCGCGCGCGATCTGCCACCGGATATAGTCGCGCAGCGTCGCGTGCAGGGCGGCGCCGTCCGCCCCCTTGGCCTCGCCCGCCGCGTGGAGCGCCAGCAGCGCGTCGCAGACATGCTGGCGGAGCAGGGCGACGCGATCCTCCATCATCGCCAGCGTGGCGTAGGTGGCCGGATCCGGCGCCCGCGCGCAATCGGCGCGGATCGCTCCGGCCAGGGCCGCGTCGCGCCCGGCCAGCCAGCCGGCGGCGGCCGGCAGCAGCGCCTTGAGCTTCGCCTCCTCGTCGAGCAGGTCCTGCCCCTGATGCTCGACCAGCCGCTCGACGTAGCGGAGCATGTGATCGATCGTCGCCGCCGCGCTGCGCTCGGCATGGCCGGCGAGCGACGGGGCGATCAGATCGCGCGTCACCTCGCGCACGCAGCGCAGGATGTCGGCGGCGCTCGGCAGCAGCTTGGGGGGCTGGGGGGCGGCCGTCACCGCACGGTCTCGTTGAGCTCGCCGAACCAGGCGGGCGGCGGCATCTCGCCCAGCCCGATGCCGGCGGCCAGCAGGCGCTTGGCGATGTGGAGCACCTCGGTGCCCGTCCAGGGCTTGCGGATGTCGGCCCGGCCGGCATGGGTGACGACGGCCGCCTTGTGGCCGTAGAGGATCTGCCCGAACATCCGCAGCGTCTGGTAATAACGGACATTCCCGATCGCGAGCGGGATGCCGCTCACCTCGCGATAATAAGCCAGCGCCTTCTCCATGCCCCAGATGGTCTCGCCGTCGCGATCGATCTCCGGCGCGAAATTCTGCATCGAGGCGAAGTCGGCGGCGGGATCGCCGATGCTGGCCTCCTCCCAGTCGCTCATCGCGACGATCACGCCGTCCCTGAACACCTCCTCGCCCAGGCCGTTGGTGCCCTTGCACAGGCTGATGCGCGGCGCGACCGGGGCGTCGCGGCGCAGCGCCACCAGCGCCTCCACCACCACCGGCATCGGCTCGCGGCGATAATCCTCCAGCTGGGCGACCAGCCCGTCGAGGAAATTGGCGGCGCATCGCTCGGCGCTCGCGGGCGCCTGGAGCAGCGTGTCGAAGCCGTGCGCCTTCCAGTCGAGCGTGTGGACGAGGGCGAGCTTGCGCATATGCTCGCGCGAGATCGCGATCCGCAGCGCGTCGTGGCGGGGATCGGGATCGGAGAAATGGGGCACCTCCCAGCTGCCCTCGATCTGGTCGCGGACGTAGAAGGGGCGCGGCGCCCAGTCCGGGTCCTCCTCCCACCAGAGCACCGGGGCCACCGGAATGTCGGTGCGCCCCAGCAATTCGTACATCCGATACTCGCGCTCCAGCGTGGTGTGGATGGTGGCGCCGCCGGCATAATCGCCGCGGAAGACGAGCGCGCGCACCGGCGCGCCGGGCTCGGGCCGGACATCGACGAACCAGGTGAGCCGCGAGGAGCCGCGCGGGAAGCGCACCGCTTTCTCCAGCACCGCGCCCGCGCCGAGCCGGTGGCGAAGATACGCCTCCAGCGGCCGGTTCAGCAGCTCCATGTCCATCGCGCTTCGCCTCCCTCCTCGCGATCAGCCCGGCACCGGCGGCATCTCGTCGAGCCGCGGCGACCGGGTGAGCTGGTTGCCGCCGCTGACGGGCAAAGCGAGCCCGGTCACGAAGGCGGGGCCGGACAGCCAGGCGACCGCGTCGGCATAATCGCCCGGCTCGCCGATGCGGCCGAGCGGAACCTCGCGCGCGAACACGGCCTCCATGCCCGGTACCGCCCACAGGCCCTTCGCCATGTCGGACCGGATCGGGCCGGGCATCACCGAATTCACGCGGATGCCGCGCGACCCGTATTCCAGCGCGGCATGGCGGACGAGGCAATCCATCGCCGCCTTGGCGCAGGCATAAGCGAAATAGGGCGCCATCGGCTGCGCCGCGCTGGACGAGGAGACCAGCGTGATCGCCCCGCCGTCGTTCATCGCCGCCGCCATGTGGCGGATGAAATGGATCGGGCCGACATAGTTCACGTCGAGCGCGGCCCGGATGTCGGCATCGCCGATGTCGGCGATCGCGCCCGCCACCGGCAGGCCGGCGGCATCGACCGCGATGTCGATCGCGCCGAACGCCGCGCGCGCCGCCTCCGCCAGCGCCCGCACCTGGGCGGGATCGGCGACGTCGCAGACCTGCGCCACGCCGCCGGTGCGCGCGGCCAGCGCCGCGATCCCGGCGCGGCTCCGCGCCGCGACCATGATGCGCGCGCCGTCGGCCGCCAGCCGCTCGGCGATCGCCCAGCCGGTGCCGCCGGAGGCCGAGCAGCCGAGCACGACCGCCGCCTTGCCCTCAAGGCGTCCCTTCATCCGCCCCTCCTTCGGTGCGCGGCGCTCTCAGGCGCCCTGCACGGCCTTCACCTGCTTCTCGATGATGTCGTTCCAATGCTGGATGATCATTTCCTGATACGCGCCCAGCCGGGAATGGAAGGCCCCGGGATTGGCCGCGTGCATGCCCTTCTGGATCAGCGGCATGTTGCTCATGTCCTGATCGAACACATAAGCGAGGAAGCCGAAGGCGGGGGCCTTGTCGAACACCCGCTCGTCCGGCCCGATCTCGATCGCGGGGGAGGAAGGCGGCGTCGGCCGGCCCTCCGGGATGGGCAGCATCAGCCGCACGTCGAAATAGCTCATCTCCGGATCGGTCTCGTGCGGCAGGAACTGGTAGGTGAACGGCACCGATTCCGAGAGCCAGAAGCAGCTGTGCGGATAGATGAAGTAGAGGAAGCTATCCATCATCACCGCGTCCGGCAGGTCGATCGGGCGCCCGTAGAAGCGGGAGGCCTCGCGGCGGTGCCACGCGCCGAGCTGGGCGCGCACGTCGCCCTCGGGATCGAGCGGGTCGATCTCGGCGTCCGGATAATGCCAGTCCTTCATCGCATGCAGGAACATCGCGCCCGCGCCCGCCACAGTGGCGTCCGCCGGGGCGTGCATGCTGGGTGTCGCCGAGCAGCTGGCATTGCGGCCGATATGGCCATGCTCGGTCACCCAGATGTCGTACTGGGCCTGGCTGTCGCCATTGAAGGGCATCGCCTCGGGATGGGTGGCGAAGAGGTGATAGGCCTCCTGGAACGCTTCCTGGCTGACCTTCCAATTGGCCTTCACCGTCTTGCGGAAGCGCGCGGCGGTGTAGCGCCGCTCCGGCTGGAAGGTCTCGAAATGCGCGATCGTCGGGCCGAGCGCATCCTCCAGCGTGCCCGAATCCGGATCGGCGTTCACGAAGATGCCGCCGCCCCAGCGGCCGAGCTTGATCTCCGGCAGCGAGGCGTTGGGCCTGGTGAGCTCGGCGAAGTCCCAGTGGCTGGGGATCTTCTTGAGCCGGCCGTCCACGCCCCATTCCCAGGCATGGTAGGGGCAGCGGATCGTCTCGGCCGATTCGCGCTTGGAGCAGAGCCTGGTGCCGCGATGCAGGCAGCTGTTGTAGAAGGCCTTGAACTCGTCCGGCCCCGAGCGGACGATCAGGAAGGACAGCGGGCCGACATCCAGCGGCATGCGATCGCCGACGTTCGGGATGTCCTCCTCGCGGCCGGCATAGAGCCAGCTCTTCTTCCAGACGCCCTCGATCTCCGCCTTGGCCCAGTCCGGATCCCAATATCGGCTATAGTCGACCTGGCGGAAATCGGGCTCGAAATTGCCCTGCGCGCTCAGCGCCGGCGCGGCCGGGTCATGCGCCTCGCGCGCCCAGAGCGTGCCCGCCAGCGGGCGCTCCTCCGAGCCGAAGCCGCGCTTGATGTCCGCCCGCACGTTCATCGTCCTGGTCCTTCCGATCCTCGTTCCGTCCGGCCCGGCCGCCGCGCGGGCAAAACGTATCCTAGCATATTGTTGTCGGCGACCGAAGCGCAAGGAGACCGCCGCCCTTTCCGGCCAAGATAGTCGCATGCGAACTATATGCAAGCAATCTCCCTCGCTTGTCAGGCCGGCCGCTTGCCGCCATCCTGCGCGACGCGGCAAGCGGAGAGGAGCGCGCGATGGAAGCCTGGTTCGCCGGCAGGGTGGCCTTCGTGACGGGGGCGGGGGACGGGATCGGCCGGGCCGGGGCGCGGCTGTTCGCCCGGCGCGGCGCCCGCGTGGTCGCGACCGACGTGCGCGCGGAGGCCGCCGCGGAGACGGCCGCGCTGATCGTGGCGGCCGGCGGCGAGGCGATCGGCCTGGCCTGCGACGTGACGGACGACGCCTCGGTCGCCGGCGCGATCGCGGCGGCGGTCGATCGCTATGGCGGGCTCCATCATGCCTTCAACAATGCCGGCGTCACGCTGCCGGGCGACGAATCGTGGGACGAGCGGGTGGCGCGCCGGACGATGGACGTGAACCTGTTCGGCGTGATGAACTGCCTGCGCCATCAGGTGCCGCGCATCCTGGCGGCGGGGGGCGGCGCGATCGTCAACACGGCGTCGCTGGCCGGCTTCGTCACCTCGCGCGCGATCGCCAACCCCGCTTATTCGGCGAGCAAGCATGGCGTGATCGGGCTGACCAAGGTGGCGGCGATCCAGAATGCCGCGAAGGGGCTGCGCGTCAACGCGATCTGCCCGGGCGCCACGATGACGGCGATGGTGCGCGAAGTGATGGAGAGCTCGCCCGAGGCGCGGCGCACGCTGGAGCAACTGTCGCCGATGGGCCGGGTCGCGGAGCCGGAGGAGATGGCCGAGGCGGCGGTGTGGCTCTGTTCGGACATGGCGAGCTTCGTCAACGCCCACGCGCTGGTGCTGGACGGCGGCGCGCTCGCGGAATGAGCGGGGCGCCGTGAATCCTCCCCCTGGCGGGGGAGGATTGTGCGCTAGACCAGCAGGCGCTCGCGGATCGCCGCGATCGCCGCGCCGTCGAGCCCCAGTTCGTCGCGGATGAAGCCCTCGGCCGATCCGTGGCGCGCCTCGATCGTCTCGAACAGGGTGGCGAGATAGGCGGGGTCGGCGCGCATCACCGGCGCCCAGATCGCCGGATCGACGGTGCCCAGCCGCTGCACCCAGGGATCGGTGCGGACCAGCTCGCAGCCGCGATCGAAAAAGCGATCGGTCAGCACATAATCCTCGATCACCGCCGCGCGCGGCACGCCCAGCATGTCGAGCAGCAGGGCGGCGGCGACGCCGGTGCGGTCCTTGCCCGCGGCGCAATGGAACAGGATCGGCAGCGCGCCCGAGGCCAGCCGCTCGAACAGCGCGCGATAGCCGGGGCGCTGCTCGTAGGCGATGTCGCGATAGAGCCGGATCATCAGCGCGCGCGCCTCGGCCGCCGTCGCGCCGGGCTCGGCGAGCGCGTTGACCAGATCGGCGCTGCTGGTGTCGTAATCGTGGGACCAGATCTCGAAATCGGCGGCGTCCGGCAGCAGGCTGGGCCGGCGGTCCCGCTCGCGGGAGGAGCGCAGGTCGCAGATCACGCGCAGGCCGAGCCCCGCGATCAGCGCGCGGTCGCCATCGTCCAGCTGGGCCATCGTGCCGGACCGGTAGACCAGGCCCCAGGCCGTGCTGCGCCCGTCCTTCGCGGGATAGCCGCCGATATCCCGGAAATTGTGCCCGCCCGTCATGGGCAGGATGCGTTCGCGCGCCGATGATCGCATCATTCGCCTCGATTCGTGCCGGCCATTATCGGGCGGCCATGTGACAGAGCCTTTTCAGCAATGCCTCGTCACCGGCCCGCGCGCACCCGCGCCGAGCAGCGGTCGAGCACCACGTCGCCGCGCTCCCGGGCGATCGCGCGGAAGCGGATCAGGTCGCCTTCCTCCTCGAAACACTCCACCCGGATCGTCTCGCCCGGCATCACCGGCTTGCTGAAGCGCACGAACATGGCGGTCAGCCGCGCCGGGTCGTTGCCGCAATAGGCGCCGAGCAGCGCGCGGGCGGCGATGCCGTTGGTGCACAGGCCGTGCAGGATCGGCGCCTCGAACCCCGCCTTGCGGGCGAGCGCGGGATCGGCGTGGATCGGGTTCCAATCGCCGCTGAGGCGATAGATCAGCGCCTGGCGGGGGAGGGTGGGGATCTCGATCACGCGGTCCGGCGCGCGATCGGGCACCGGCGTCGCGGCCGGCACGGCATCGCCGAAGCCGCCCTCGCCGCCATTGCCGCGCAGGAACAGGGTGGAGCGCACGGTGGCGAGGTGAACGCCGCTGGCCGCGTCGTACAGCTCCTTCTCCTGGTGGAGCAGCGCGCCGCGGCCCGCGCCTTTGTCCTCGATGCCGGCGACGCGATATTCGCCGCGGATCCGGCCGGTGGCGGGGAGCGGCGAGTGGATCCGGAAATCCTGCTCGGCGTGCAGGATCTTCACCCAGTCGATGCCGAATTCCGGCCGCTGCGCCCAGAAGCCGGGGTGGCAGAGCAGGTTGGCGTAGGACGGCAGGCAGCGCAACTGGGCCTCGTAGACGAAGGGCAGCTCGCTCTCGTCCAGCGGATCGGCGCCGAAGCCCAGGCCCAGCGCGTAGAGGATGGTGTCGCGCTTGTCATAGGCCTGCTCGATCGGCGCGATGTCCAGATTGCGGATTGTCTCGATGTCCATGGCGATTCCTCCCCGGGCCGCTGCCTCGCTGTCATCGGGTGTAAAGCACATCATGCGCTAGCGCACCAGTACGCTTCCACGGCAATGCTACGCTAGCATACGATCTTGACTCCTGCGGCGGGAGGAATAGGCTCCATGATCGGAAGCGCCGCACGGAAGCGCGCTCGCGGAAAGGATCGGCCATGGCGACCAAGCTCAGGGACCGGGTGGAGCCCGACTATCGGCAGAGCAGCGCGCCCGCCTACCAGCAGGTGATCGCCGGCGATCCCAGGCCGGCGCCGCCGCTCTTCACCGAATATGCGGAGACGGACGTGCCGGTGCGCCGCGTGCCGCGCGCGCAATATACCGATCCCGCCTTCGCCGCGCTCGAGCGCGAGCGGATGTGGTCCAGGGTGTGGCAGATGGCCTGCCGCGAGGAGCAGATCCCGGAAGCGGGCGATTGCCTGCTGTACGAGGCGCCCGGCGCCTCGCTGATCATCGTCCGCACCGATGACGACACGATCAAGGCCTATTACAACAGCTGCCTGCATCGCGGCATGAAGCTGTGCGCCACCGACACCAGCGTCTCGCGGATCACCTGCCCCTTCCACGGCTTCAGCTGGAATCTGGACGGCAGCCTCGCCCACGTCCCCGCGCGCTGGGATTTCCCGCAGGTGGAGGAGGCGGATTTCCACCTGAAGGAGGCGAAGGTCGGGCGCTGGGGCGGGTTCGTCTTCGTCAATCTCGATCCCGCGGCGGGGCCGCTGGAGGCG